>Ga0209270_1000098_pt1 | contig 219410 bp, 191 predicted proteins | sample MTBAKSrepl1MetaG_FD_187456 | JGI IMG/M metagenome (GOLD analysis project Ga0209270, IMG submission 187456) | Enrichment culture microbial communities from Arthur Kill intertidal strait, New Jersey, USA, that are MTBE-degrading - MTBE-AKS1... | ecosystem: Environmental > Aquatic > Marine >...
GGCTGCTCCATCATTGTACGACCCTCAACATCAAGGGCGAGAGTTACCGGATCAAAGAGAAACGAAAGGCCGGCCTGCTCGGCTCCACGCCCCATCCTCCGGCGGAGATCAGCCAGGACGATGGAAGCAAGGAAACCGAGGAGGCATAATCCCGAAATCGTTTTTCAGGGGACATTTTATTCCGGTGAAAAACGGACAAACTCAATCGGTGTTGACACCCTGACATGAACGACCTTTTTTCCGGACTCATATCCTCCAAGACCCGCATCAAGCTCCTGGTGCGCTTCTTTTTCAATCCGGGGACACGGGCCTATCTCCGGGAACTGGCCAAGGAATTCCATGTCTCCACCAACTCGGTCCGCGAGGAGCTGAACCAGCTCACCAAGACCGAACTCTTGACATCCGAGAAAACCGGCCGTCAGGTCTTTTACACGGCCAATCCCAAGCACCCTCTCTTCCCTGAACTCCGTTCCATGGTGAGCAAGGTCATGGGCCTCGACCAGGTGATCGACGGCATTGTGAAGCGCCTGGGTCGTCTTGAAGAGGCATACCTCATCGACGACTATGCCGAAGGCAAAGACACGGGCATCATCGACCTGATTCTGGTAGGCGACATCGACCCGTACCACCTGAATGACCTGAGCAGAAAAACCGAGCGCTACATCAAGCGCAAAATCCGCTCCATCGTATTGACCCGTGAGGAGTTTATAGAATTTCAGCCCAGCCTGAAAGGCAGGCCCCAAGTGCTGATCTGGGAAGGATCGGTGTAAGTCAACACCTGCTGACTTACGGAATAGACAAGATACAGCCAACAAGTATCCATTACAGAAGGCGGCTTAAAGATCTCGTTGAATATCATGACTAATCACGATCACCAACGTTTTTCAACCGCTGTATAAATCGAAACCAATATTGCGCTGATGAGCCCGCAGACTCAAATAATATCTATCTATTAAATATATTGCCCTTTTAGGTCCTTTTATTATTATTTCCTAATTTTCTTTAGTCGTTTAATTTTTCAATTTAAATCATAATATTTCATAAAGAGACATAGTTCCATCAGAAGTAACAGCTCGTAAATCAACAATATCTGGATAGTATTTATCTAGTGAGCGTTCAAAATACCATTGTAGATTGCTATACAAACTTAGTGAGTTCGCTATGCTCCGGTTGCGTACGATCAAAAGCCAGCGGACTCCTGTATTCTTGCCGTATTTCGCAACTTTCGCCAGAGAGTCATCAGGAAGTATACGAAAAGTACCACCGGAAACATAAGAGTAATAAGGCTGTAACGAAAAAACTGGCTCTCCATCTATATATTTTTTAAAAAAGTGCAATCCGCTTTCAATCCCTAATGGCTTCGGAATAATTGTTAATCCGGTAAAAAACCCAGGAGTCGTTAAAAGTATTATAAAAATCAAAAATACAGTTGGGAAAAGACCGGAAATTCTTTTTATTTTTAAAACATCAGCCATGTAATTCCAAAATATATAAAGTTCAATAGATATATGCATGATGCAAAATGGAAATATAACGTAAATATACCTCGACACTTTATCTGTAATAATTGATATTGATATTAGATAAAATATAATGAAAAGTGGCAGCAGGAGCCTAGCGGTAAATCTGGTCTTATGGCACTTTATCAACAAAGACGAAAGGATCGCTAATAAAAACAATGCAGTCTGTATTTTGCCAAGTGATAAACTCAGATTTACTATATTATTATATATTTTGACAATATATTTTTTTGGACTTATGAAATTTGAAGCTATTTTTGATAAATATCTAGCATTTTCTCCTCTATCAATGTTTATGTGAGAATACATTTCCGAGGCATCAGGCAGTAGTTTACGCATCCGACGTCGCTCAGCATAAACTAAACCATAATCGCTGTCAGGAGCGCTTTCAATCTGTTTTACCAATTCGGGGGGTAAGGTCCTATTTTCATCAATATCTCTCAGTATATCACTTTTTTCTACCGTTATCATGTATTTTTTTTGTCGGTATTCCTGAGTAAGAGGATGATGTCCTGTTTGAACGTAAAGTATTATAGCGTAGGGCACAAAAATTATCATCCATCCTAATAGCATGAACAGCATGTTTTTATTTAATATCTTCCTTTTCGATTCGGAAATGGTGCACCAGTGGTAAAATAAGATAACCGCTACAAATAAAGAGACTATTATCCCTATCTGTCTTGATAGAAAAACAAGACAGATTAACACACCAGTCCCAAATGCGACTATTTTTCTTCCCTTTTCAAGATTACTATTAATTATAACTATCATCAGATACAGCGTAAAACTGAGGGTCAACAAAAAAGTCGCCTCAGTCAGAGGTCTCATCCCTATAAGAAAATAGTAGTAATTAATCTGTATTAACACCGTGGTAATAACCGCTACAACTCTGTTGGCCATATGCTTTAAAAAAAGGAATATTGGAATAGTAGATACCAGGGCGCATATAGAGCTAACATATTCTGCAATATTCAATGTTTCCGGAGAAAAGAATCTTCCTAAAAATACAAGAAAAGGATAAAGGGGTGGAAGAATTAGTCCTTGATCAATGTGACCCCACGAAAAAATATACAGTAATCCCTTATCAATAAAATCTCTTGCCATTGTCGCGTAAGCGATAGTATCCGGTGTAAATATGTTCACACTTAATGTAATGAAATGGGATAAAGGGTTAAAGATAATTATCATAATGCCGCACAATATATCGATATACAATGGCTTAACATTGATATTCATTCTCATTTTTCCCTTTTAAAATTATTATAAATATCAAATTCCATAGCTTGCATTTATCCTAAAATAGAGTCACATAATTTCATGGTATTTTACAGCTACTCTTTAATAATCCATGATATCTTTTGCTAACTATCCAAAAATACATTTCTATACTTGATTAATCAAGCAAATAACACATTAGTTTTAGATACGGCTGTTTTGGTATCACCCAAAATGCTCGAAATACCGGAAATATACAAATTATCATTAAAAACCTTCAGTAGTGCACTTTGGATCGAAATATTTTTCCGTTGGAAATCGCCATATCATCCACCCTATAAGTTACCTTGGTGTCTGCTTAGATGAATAACCCATGAGGTGAAACAAAACAAATGAATTGTGGTCGTCAGCTATTTTTTAGTTTAACTTTATTTAACTTTTGATGCCTCTATCGGATCATTAACATCTTATTAAATAACATAATATTGTTCACTATAGATATTTATTATGTTTTATTCGATGGTTTAATTTTTTCATGAATATTCTTTATGTATCACGTCCTATTGCACCACCTTGGAATGAGGGAAGTAAAAATTTAACCTGGCAACTGGCTTCTCGTTTGACCAGGCATCAGGCACACCTTTTGACCACGGCCGCGGGAGAACGATTTTTTTCTCCCCAAATACAATGGCACCGCCCCTATCGCCAGGAAAAGTTTACGGTCATAGAAAAACTGCGTCTGATGATATATCTTTTTCTAACTTCAAATCCTGCTGATTTATTACATTTATTCTTTGTACCCACCTCATTTACTTCATATATATTGTCTTTTGCCAGCCGTTTACATAAAATAAAATGCGTTCAAACTATACCCTGTCTGCCAGCCAATCTTCCGCCACCCGCAAAGATGACAGAACTTTTTTTTGCCGACCAGATTGTGGTTTATTCACAGTACACTCAGTGCAGGCTAAGAGAAATGGGGATTACTAATGTAACACATATCGATGTTGGGATTGATGTGAATCGCTTTTCCCAGTCAAGGCCCGACCCGCATTTACGAACTCGACTGGGGCTGGACAAAGAAGATGTTTTAATTCTATTCGCCGGGGAATATACTCGTTTAGGCGGAGTAGATGTACTAAAACGCATTATGCCCGCTTTAGTCGCTAAATTCGCTCGCTGCCACTTTCTGATCGCCTGCCGCATTTTGTTGCCAGCCGATCGGGTTGTAGAGGCCGACCTGATGCAGACAGTCCAGGCACAATGGATAACTGATCATGTCCATTTCTTAGGTGAAGTAAAGGATTTTCCAGCTTTGTTAAAAGCCAGTGATATTTTCCTTTTCCCGGTGACTGATATGCATGGAAAAATTGACACGCCGTTATCCATTCTTGAAGCCATGGCAGCTGGTTTACCAGTCATTACTCACAATATAATCCCTTTGAACGAAATATTTGGCCGAGATAGTATAGCATTGGCAACGCATGACGACGAATTGATTGAACGACTGCTGCTTCTGGCTTCGGACACCGTTTTGCGAGCCCAGGAAGGTTCGCGTCTACAGACCGCGGTTCAAAAGCGGTATAATTTGGTGAATATGGTGGAAGCTTACGAGGCATTATATGACTCACTTGGTTAAATTCCACTGCGCCACAGCCTACAAGCAAATTGTAGCCTCTGTTTTAGACAGAAGGTTGAAGCCTGAATCTTTAGAGCGGCCCAGTTGGCTGCTGGCGGAAGCAAATCATTTGCTGCTGGCGTTTGGGCGTTTTCATTCGAATCACGCAGCATCTGACAGTGTTTGTTCAAAGCAGTTATCCTTGTTAAAGCAACTTGAAGTGGAAACGGGCGATGCCGTTGAACATATTATACCACGCTTTGCGAGAGCAGGTTTGACGTTCCTTGCCATCAAGTCCTTTTTGCCTTTTCCATATGTAGATTCCAACCTAGATCTGGTGACAGCAATACCAGACCAAAAGGATAAATACGTGAAGATGCTACGACAGTTAGGCTACCGACGATATCGTAACTTAGCTGATCTGCGTGAACCAATGAAGAATATCTTTCAAGCACCCAGCATCCAGCTCAAATTGCATTTGCATACGGCTATTTCCTGGAATGGCGTCATTTACCTGCCTTTTGCCCAATTGTGGCAGCGTCGTCGCTTATGGGAAACACAAAGAGGACATGTTTGGATCCCATCCGCAGAAGATGAACTGCTTATCATGGCTGCTCATGCCTGGTTTGAGAATAAGCTAGTGAGCTTGCATGAAATACTATACTTTTACGAACTTGTTAAAGACGATTTGGATTGGGGTTACATTGTCAAGACGGCACAGAATTGTGGCTGGTATAAGGGGCTAATCCAATTTATGTCTATAGTCAGCCAGTTGGCCGATTTACTGGACATACCGGTCAAATTGCCTCTAGAGCTACCAACAGTGCCACTTTCTGCATCAATATGGCTTCCTTACATATTTCCTGTATGCCAAAACTGGCCTGTAACCACCCGTAAGCTGTTTGCAGACTTGCATAAAGGCCTCTGGCCCCGTCTCCCGCGCCAGCTATTTTCATATCTGCTGGTTGACCATTTATGGATGTATCGCAAAGCGTACCGCAAGCTAAAAAAAGTCAAGGCCATATGCTCATAACCTTCTCCGGCTTAGACGGCTCCGGTAAAAGCACACAGGCTCAGATAGCCCAAAAATATTTGTTGAAACAGGGCTATCAGGCCACTTTACTGCACATGACTCGCTGGACATGGGTTAATCGACTTGGTGAATCATTCTCCAAACATAGGATAAGTAAGAACCGACATTCACCGTCAAATCTTAACAAAACAGCATTGCGTTTGTCCCGGCTGATAATGATGTTCATCGACATTGCAAGATTTTGGATGCTATGGCTCTGCAGCAAGGTCAACGGAAGAGTATTGGTGTGCGATCGTTATTTTTATGATCTAGGCATACAGGCTATTTATATGCGAGCTATGTCATTTCGTTTGCTTAAGCTCTACTGGTTGCTGACTCCACGCCCCACCGTGGCTTTCTGGCTAGAGGTGCAGTCGAAAGTGGCTCAGCAACGTGAGGGCGAACATCAAGCTGATTACTATCAAGATAAAGCTTATTTATATCGCCATATTGTTGCCCGGCACTCAGGAGTTCAGGTTGTGCCTGCCATATCATTATCGGAAACAAAAAGCGTTGTTATTGCTCTCATTCAACAGCGTATAGAAAATATCTATAACCCATGATTTCTAAGCGGCTGCGTTCTCTGGTTGTCATATTATTTTTGATTTTTTCGTTGGCTTTAGTTTTGGTTTATATATGGGCCAATAAAAATTTAATTATTCTTTTGGGGAATATTTCATGGCAAATAGCCGTTTGCCTTATTATTCTAAGATTCCTTTTTTTGAGTATAAACGGTCTATTTTTAAAGCTTTTTGCAGCTCGCTTAAATGTCCAGCTAAAGTGTTATGAATGGATAGGATTGCCTTTCATTACAACAATGGGCAATTATCTAACGCCGTTGTCCGGAGGAATGTTGGCCCGCGCAGCTTATCTGAAAAATCGCCACGGACTATCATATACTCATTTCACGACACTATTGGCAGCTAATTATATGATAACATTCTTAATATCAATAATTTTAGGGCTTTTTATATTGCCATTGATATGGCATCAAGTTTATTTACCTTGGCTTTTATTGATTTTATTTATTGTTTCATGTGGATTAATTATCGCTATTTTGATTATGCCCATTCCTTGTTTTTCATCAACGAATCGCTTGACAAGAATTTTAAATCATGCGCTTGTTGGTTGGCAAAAAGTAAGAAGCGATCACCGTCTGGTATATCAGCTAATTTTGGTAACGATAATAACTCTATTGCTAAATGCGGCTGCATTTTGGTTGAGTTATTGGGCTTTGAACGTAGCAATAACTGCACCTGCTGCGATAATCGTCAGCCTTTCTACCGTTTTTTCTACTTTTACGACATTAACGCCTGGCAATCTCGGCATTCGTGAAGCCTTCATCAGCCTTACATCAGAAATAGTTGGAGTTGGGGTTGGGGCAGGACTCTTGGTGGCGTTGCTTATACGCGGCAGCACATTGGTTTCTGCTTTTACTTTAGGCCCAATATTCAGTGCTATCCTTGCTCGTAAAATTCGACTAACGCCTCTGAATAGTGGGAAAATTACCCCCAATTTAAAATAGCAATTCGGGATAATTGAGCACTAAGGCCGCGTGCTGTCTCGGTCAGAGGAGGCATTCCAACAAATGGTGCCCTGGCAGGTAAAAATGGAATAGAATAAAAACTGCTATCTTTTTTCTAAGAGAAAAATAAATTGATAGGTTAAATCTACCGGAAGCAGGTTTAAACCGCGATTCAGAAGAAGTTTTGTTCTTTTTACTGCTGAAGACCAGGGAACAGGTGTTGGCCCCGGATCTTTTCCAATTTTCACAATGGTAAATCCAGCAGCATTAAACATGCGTATCCACTCCCGCTTTTTGCGAGGGACCTCTAAAATCTGACCTGTCCCTTTGCTGAATAGAAAATAGGGGGAATACGCGTTAGGAACAAGAAAAATAGATCTACCGCCATTTTTCAATACACGGTACGACTCTTTTAATACATTTTCAGGATCAATCATATGCTCAAGAACACCTAAACAAATCAGTGAATCAAAAAAACAACGACTATAAGAAAGAACTCCAGATGATTTCGCCAGCGAAAAAGACCCGTCCGGGATTCTTTTCCTGGCTTCTGCAACAGCAGCTTCCGAAATATCAATCCCAAAGACTTGGCAACCTTTTTCCGCCATAAGACTGCATGCATAGCCGACTCCGCAGCCTATGTCAAGACAGCGCTGATCCGTGGAGCTGGACCTGATCAGCGGTTCGATTACGATTCTTGTTCTCTTTTCATCGAAGGGGAATGACTCTCCGGACATCGTTTTATATAGAGTTTCATAGTAATTTTTAATGTCATTGAAATCTGTTTTCATAATGACCCATCCCTCAGCCGGGGTTGAAAGATATGGTTTCACGCTTCTTTATCGTGCGACACCGAGCGTTGCGGAAGTAGGATCTCCTGATAGCGTCGGAAGATCTTTTCCCATCCATAGTGCTCGATCACGGCTCCCCGAACTCGCGCCCGCTCCAGATCAACGTCCTCCACAGCCCTCCGAAACGCTTCCCGATTTTCCGCTTCCACCAAGTACCCGGTGATGCCATTCATTACTGCGTCTTTTAGCCCTTCAAGGTCACTGGCCACCACCGGAAGGCCACAACTTCCCGCCTCGATAGCTGCAATTCCGAAACCTTCCATATCACCTTCTACCTGAAGGTTGGGCATCACAAATAGATCCGCTGTGTTCAACAACAGGTCCCTCTCCTCATCAGACACCCGGCCCAATAGAAACACCCGGCCCGTAAGGCCGGATTCTTGGACGGCGGATCGAATCCGATGAGCCTCCGGCCCATCGCCAGCCACTATGTAGACCCAACTCAAATCCAGGGTCGGCATTACGTTTTTGATAAACCAGGCCACTCCCTTCCTTCGCACCAATCTGCCTACGCTCAACAGAATCCTCCGACTTTGAAGGGAACCACCGGTTTGACGTGAAAGGCTCTCCCGGCCGCTGGCCGCCGCAACTGGATTGTAAATAGCGTTCGGATCAACACCATTGGGGATCACAGCGCATATCTTCTCGGACACTCCGCGATGACATGTCGCCGTCCGCGTTGCACGGCTCACGCAGACCAACTGATCCAGACGAGCCAGGCAATGGGGGATCACCCTTTGGTAGAACCGGTTGGGATAAGTAACGTCAAGTCCGTGAACTGTGGCGGAAACCCGGGTCCCGGTCAATGCCTTCAGCACCACTCCAAGCGGGGAGAGCAACCCGTCACAAAGATGTACAGGCACGCGCCGTCGGCCAACCTGGACACTCAAGGCATATGCGAGTGCCAGAGGAAGGAACCAGAGCAGGTGATACCGACTCCGCCCGAGAGCAATCTTTCTAACCGTGTGGTGTGCATCAAAGCATTTGATCAGATGATAGCTGTAAACTTCCAGACCGCCGGTTTGAGGTGGGTAATTCCTGGTGATAAACACTATCTCCGGGCGTTTTCTCATACCCTTATCCCTCGTTCGTTTCTGGGCATCCTTTGCTTTAATTCAGGCTCCCTTTCTCGTGAATAATGCCTTCCGAAAGCCTGTCGCGAAACAACTGTAACCGCACCCTACCCACCGCTCAGTTGAACTGATCCCTCTGGTTTCCCTCGAAACGCATCTGGGTGATCTGCTCAGACACCAGCCCCATCATGAAAATGATTACTGCAGTGGTCAATAGAAGGGCACTCATGTTCGTGAAGCGGCCCGTGGTCACAAAGGTGAAGATGTAATAGCCGAGGCCCAGCAGGAATGTGAAAAAGCTGACCGGCAGAAAGATGCGCAGGGGCGAGTAGAGTGTGCAGATTTTGGTGATAATCATGATGAACTTGGCCCCGTCTCGAAGCAGGCGGATTTGACTCTTCCCCTTTTTGCGGGCGTGAGCCTGAATCGAAAGATACTTCATGCACCAGCCCTCGCGGAGAACCCCCAGTGTCAGGGAGGTGGGGTAGGAATACGTGTTGGGTAAGAGGTAGAGGAATTTTCGAGCGACGTCCGCCTTGACGGCCCGGAATCCGGACGTCAGATCCTGAATGGGGAACTTGGCCACATACGAGGCCAGACGATTGAGAATCCGGTTCCCCAAACCCCTAAAAAAGGAAGACTGCTGACCGGCGGGCCTGGCTCCAACCACCATGTCGTACTCCGGCAGCAGCTCCACCATCCCTGCAATGTCCTCCGGGTCGTGCTGCCCATCACCGTCCATGAGTACAATGATCTCTCCAGAGGCAATGCGGATCCCGCTCTTCACGGCGGCCCCGTTTCCCACGTTGTAGGGGTGGCTGTATATGATGGCCCCTGAATTCCGGGCCACTTCAGCCGTGTCATCGGTCGAGCCGTCGTTCACGACGATGACTTCGAATGTGGGGTGCAGACTGCGGATCTTGCGTACAAGCATACCGATGCTTTGGGCCTCGTTGCACGCAGGGATGATTACCGAGACATCGCTTTCGGGCATGGTGTTTTTCTCCTTGAAGACATCATGAAGCGCGTGAGTGACTGTCCTTACCTTTGCCCTTCAACAAGAGACCTCATAGATATCCGGCCACGGACACTCTCCTTTTGAGCGATTTCCCAAAGTCCAGGGTCCAGAATTCCTGACAAACCCTCATCAATAACTGTCAGTGTGTCCGGAACCACTTTCCGTACCGCTTCTGCCAGACTTCTGGGCATATCCTCGTCGATTTTTATCTTCAAGATAAGCCACCCAAGGCATAAACAGATTCCTGGTGTACTGACTCAGAGGCATACAGAAGTGCCGCAGTTATATCCTCGTCTTTGAGCTGGGGATACTGGGCGATGATGTCTTGCCTCGTGAAGCCCTGAGCTACGCTTGCAACGATCACGCTCACGGGTATACGCGTGCCCTTTATGCAAGGCTCACCGCTTCTCAACTCAGGGTTTGAAACGATCCGCGTCATAAATTCCTTTTTCTTCATCTCTCCCTCCTGAAAGCCCCAACAACATTGCCTTGCTTATGAACCCTGCAAGGCAGTGGGGATCAAGCGATCATTTGCTCCACGGCCCCTCGAAAACGGGACATGTCCTTGAGGATATGTCCTTTTTTTTGAGCACACTTTCTGCAAGAAATAACCCATGGTTGGTCCGAAAGTCGAGTTTCTTTTTGCCCACCTGAACCTCCGCTTCCTTGAACGCTTTCGCGGGGTGATGGAATCGGAAGTCCAGAGGGGGCGAGTCCAGCGGCCCTTGATGGTTGAGAGCAACCCAACGTCGACGATGTCTTGGGCCCGCGGGTAGAAAGACGGGTTCTGTTTGGCGGCATGATCGAAGAAAGGGTGGCAGGTGAAAATCGTTTTCTCCTACTCTCCGCCACCACTACCCACCACAAACAGGCCGTATCCTTGATGAAGGCAAAGGAGCCTCGTGCGCTCCCTGAAGAACCGTTTCATTACATCCTTTTTGTCCCCATTCAGATTGTCCACGGCCCATTTCTCCAGGAGAGGAAGAAACACCATCAGGTGGGTGATATGATCTTTCATGAGCGCATGCACCACGCCCTCCGGGGTCTCGGCCCTCTGGACCAGCATCCCCAGGCGGTCCACCCCGACGACGTAGTCACGATCCAGGTAGTACCCCCGCTTTCCCATGAACACGAGAAGGATCCTGGCGTCCTGCTGGGTCTCACGGTTTGCGCATTGGGCCACGGGGTATTCGGGGCGACGGGCCGTGATGTAGGCATCCCGGCTCACCTGTCCCGTCAGGTAGCCGAGAGGCCGGATAAGGCGGAATTGTTCCGCCAGATAGTCCGCGCTGTATAAGGCACCGGCGAACATGGCCGCCCCCAAGACAACGAACGCGGCCTGTCTTCGGCGGGGTCTACCCCAGGATGGAATCCACACCATGAGGTTTCGTAACCCGAATGTCGACAAGATCACCAGGGGCGGAATCATGGGGGCGATATAGCGAATCCGCATGACCTGGCTGAAAAAGGCAAATCCAAAAAACAGCACAGCGAAGCTGAGGAGGTAGCCCTTTTCGAGCTGCTCGATCTCAGACCCATGCCGAAATCTCATGAATGCGAAAAGCGGGAGGAACAGGAGAAAGGGGTGGAGCCTGCCGTCAAAATATCGTGGGTCCCCGTCCTTCCCCTGAAAGAACACACGAAGAGGCATGAGTGCGATCTCCCAGCCGCTCTCGCCGTAAACCAGGCCACGGTACGTGAACGTGCCGTGCCCCACCTCCTGCGGGGTCGCTCCCGTGGAGATCGCATCTATGACGCCCCCTTCCCTGGCCTGAAACCACTGGCTGTACAGGGGATGGAGGGGGTTGCCGGTCCAGTGGACATTCCGTATAAACCACGGCGAAGACACCAGGACCGCCACCAGAAAAAACGCCATGGAGAGTCCGACCGCCCGCACGGATCGGCCCCGAACATCCAAGGACCTGCGAGAGTAGAGGAATGGAACGGAAAGGGTCAACAGGAACAAGGAAATGAGCCCGTTGTACTTCGTGCCCATGGCGAGACCGCAGAACAGGGCGGAAGCCGCCAGATGGCGAAACCTCATTCCGTTCTCCAGCCATTTGAACAGAAAAAGGATCGAGCAGGTGGTGAAGAATATCACCCCCAGATCGATGTACACTGTAATGGAGAGCTGTACGATCACCGGGATGCAAAGGAAGAACAACGCACCGAAAGCAGCATAGCCTCGGGAGAGCCTTCTCTTCAGGTAGAGAAACAGGATCCAGGCAGTAGCCAGGGCAAAGGCAAAATGCATGTACTTGGGCAGGATGTCGTTTCCAAGGTACAGGGAGGCCCCGTATAGGATGTTCAGATTCATGGGATAATAGGAAAAGGGCATGGAGGGAAGCTCCACCATGCCGCCGTGCCGCAGGTAGATCTTGGGTACGGCCAAGTGGTGGATCAGGGCATCCTTGCTCACCGGAGGAACGGCCGCGAGAACGAGGACAGCCAGTATTACGATCAAAAACAAAACCGCCCATATCATGGTCAGCTTTGCTGTCTTGGAAGGTAATCCATCCATGACCATCCGTTTCGGCTTCCATGAAGCTGGAGAGACGCGGCCAGCGAAAATACAGGTTGCCCGTCTCCGCCCTCTTTCACAAGCGTGTCTTTGGCCTGTCCTTGGGGTTCAATTCAAGACCTGACAGCACGGATCCATCATGAATCAGGGGATCTTCACTGATCGGACTGAACAGGAAAGGACAACCACACGGGACAGAAGGAAAAGCATGGCGCACTCTGAACTGTTTCCAAGGATATGCACTCTACCGCTTTTCATGGGACTCCAGGGCCTTACCTTTTCACCCATTGTTCGGGCTTGAAGATATGCACCAAAAACACGGGGCGGTCCGTCCGGTTTACAAACGTATGGGGTCCTTGGGTCAACTGAACCAACTCTTCCTCGATTTTCCGGCCGTCTACCTCCAGCGACAATGTCGGGGTGAAGTAATGCCCCTCAACCCATATCTCCTTTCCAACGAATTCGTCCGGTTCCAGTTTGAACCCGGGAATCAGGATATGGCCGTTTTTCAAAGGCAGGTAGTTTGCCTTGATCTTTTCTTGGATCCCGCGATTCAACAGGCGGGTTCGGTAGTCATTGATGATCACACGACACTGGTCCTGCATCATTTTCCGTTCAAAAAAAAATGGATCCATGTCAAAAAACCGCTCTCCACGATCCCTGTCCATGAGTGGAAACATCGGATCAAAAAAGACTTGATTTTGTGTAAAGCAGAGTACTTTTTCAGTGTTTTTCAAGTTGGCGAGACAAAAATCCACATTGTATAGCTGACGTGAAAGGCTTCCATCGTGCCCGGCCTTGGGAATGATGAATTGAAGGGGCCATAAAAAAAGAAAAATGAAGCATACCAGGGATAGCGCTAGCTGGATTACAACCAGACTTCGTTTCAATAATACATCTCTTAATTCTATCAGAAATCCGCTTGCAACAATCGCCAAGGGAGGGATGGTCGGGAGGAAAGACTGGAAAAAAGGTCTTCTTACAGTAAGATAAAACAGAATTCCCAAGACACACCACAATACCAGAATAATGGTTCCACCAGGAGACCTACGCATTTTCACAGCGAAGAAAACCAGGCCGCAGACTCCAATGAAATAAAACAACGGGTTGGCCTTGACGAGTTCCTTCAGTAAGTCATACCGGTCATGGGGAAAAGGAAAGATCTCTTTCAGGTATGGATTGAGGAATGAAACACGGTCCAGGACTGCATAACGGATAAACACGGACAGGCTCTCATGGCTCACCGTAATGAGGCCTATCAGGGAGACGACCAAGGGGGTGGGAATCAAAAGCGCAAAGGCCAGGAGCATCTTCCCTGCCTCTCGGAGTCCCCCTTCTCTGAGTTGAGAAATCGTGAGGCCCAGGACGATTCCACAGGACCAGACGACCGCTTTTTGGGTCGAGGCGACGGCCATTCCCAGCAGAAGCCCGCATACCACGAGGTGGAGGCGTTTCTTGTCCGTCAGGTAACGGATGCCGTAATAGGCGGCCATGACGTTGAAGAGCGTATTGAACACGTCGTGCCGGATCTCGAGCCCTTTATCCACAAAGGCGACGGTGGAAAGCAGTATGGCCACCGCCAAAAGACCGGCGTTTCGATTCCACAATCGTGATGCGATCCGATAGACGTAAAGGCAGGTGATCGCATTGGCGAAGAAAATGAGATATCGCGAAGCCAGGAGAGCCGATGTTTTGAAACCGGTGAGGCTGATGAGAAAGCCCATCAAGATATGGCAGAGAGGGAAATGGGCGTCTATTCGATCGGCAAAGTACGCCTTTCCCCTCAATATAGATGTGCTTGCATACAGCACCTGGAACTCGTCGAAGTTGAAGTATCTCCTCCCTGCAATGATAAAGCAGATCACGAAAAACAGAGCGACAAAACCCGCTAAGATGATTTCCGGCACTCGGTTCGATGGAAACACCTTGTTCCAACCGCGCTCTGAATTCATTTTTGATTCAGACTTTCCCGGTTTTCGACGAAACCGCTTTCTTTGCAGGTCTAAACAGTCCATATGGACCCAATCCGCACTTCTGGGCCCTGAACTTCATGGTCGTCCGGAGAACACCGAGCCCATACACAATACTGCTTTTCATATCGATAGAAGAGGCTTCCTCGAAATATTTCGTGGGGCAGGAGATCTCCCCGATCCGATATCCGAGGTAGAGAATCTGGGCCAGGATCTCGTTGTCAAAAACGAAGTTATCTGAATTTCCCAGAAAACCCACGTTCTCCAGGACCTCCCTGCTGAAGGCCCTGTAACCGGTATGGAACTCGGACAACTTGCTGCCCAGCAGGAGATTCTGAAAGGCCGTCAAAAATCGGTTGGAGATGTATTTGTAGACCGGCATCCCTCCTTTCAATGCCCCGCCGCCGATGATGCGGGAGCCGAGGACCACATCGTACACCCCGTAGGCGATCATGCTGACCATGGCCGTCACCAATTTCGGTGTGTACTGATAATCCGGGTGGACCATCACCACGATGTCGGCGTGACGGCGAAGCGCTTCGGTGTAGCACGTCTTCTGGTTCCGGCCGTATCCATAGTTTTTTTCGTGGAGCAGGGTCGCAATGCCCAGCTTTTGGGCAAGGACGACCGTTTCGTCGGCGCTGTTGTCGTCGACCAGCAGCACTTCGTCCACAATGTCCTGCGGGATCTCCTCATAGGTCTGTTTCAGGGTTTTCGCGGCATTGTAGGCAGGTAAGACCACAACGATTTTTCTGTTATTCAGCATGGGGCACTCCTGAAACTCCTGTCTTGGAATCGTTCTCCTGATAAACCTTCGAGATCTCTCCCCTGGCCTCTGTCAGCATTTTCTCAATGGCGGGGCTTGCTCGCAGCACGCCCGTGGGGAGGCCCTCAAAGACGTCCACCGCCTGACGGTAATTCCCGGCTTTCATATAAGCAGTCCCCAGCATTTTCTTCGTTGAAACCCGAACGGGGCGTATGTCCAGGGATTTTCGATACAAAGAGATCGCCTCCTCATATCGACCCACGGCCATGTAGGCATTGCCCAAGTTCTCCAAAAAATCGGCGTTTTCCGGCTCTCTCTGAAGGGCCCTATTGAATAATCGAATGGCCTCTCGAAAGTTCTTCATGTTGAAGTGAGCGACCCCCCTGTTGGCATCGATGCTGCTTCGGTGTTTCCAGGAATCCCTCCGTCCTGACGCCTTGTCCAAGTAAAACAACGCCTCTCGCGATCTCCCCATGTCCAGCAACAAAGCCCCATAGTTCACATACAAATCGGCCTTTTTTGAAGGTCGATCCTTGTCCTGCTTCAACGCCATTTGAAACAGGCGGTATGCCTGGTTGCGGTCGCCTTCCAGGTGATAAATCTTTGCGAGATCCCCCAGGTACTGTTCATTTTGAAATCCGAAGATCTCTTGAGTAAAAAAGGCCTTTTCGTTTTTCCACAGGTTTTGGTTGAGGACCAGGGTGTAGGCGCCCAGAAACAGGGCCAGGGCACCGGGCACGATGACCGGCAAGAGAGGCGCGCGTTTTGGAAAAGGAATCCAGTTGAAGGCCCAGGCGACTGCAATAGCCAGAAACGCCATGGGAAAATAGAGCCACCGCATGGAAACCAATGAAATGGCGGCGCTCGGGATAATGTGCAGCACCGGGAACAACGCAACCATGAATGACAACGAGGCGAAAACCAGGGTTCGATGGGTTCTAAACCGCCACAACAGGGCCCCTAGGATGACCACTCCGAAAAACCCGATCCCCGCCTCAACGCCGAGAAACGCATTCGGGTAATCGACCCTGAAATAGTGAAGTCCATAGGGGAAAAAAATGATCCTCAGATTGTAGAAGATCAACCAGGGAGCGAAGTGAAGCCCCCTCAAAAAGTGTTCCGCTGTGTCTTCCGGAGTGATAAACGCCAGTGTGGCATTCTTTCTCAACGCCAGATACGCAAGAATGATCACCCCAAAGGCCATGTATCGGAGAAACTCTTCCCGGAAAGACTGCCGGTCGTCATCCAAGAGCCTGTGGTAGAGAAAAAACACGGGCAAAAGCATGATGGCAAACTCTTTACATAACAGGGCCGCAGCAAAAAAAAGGAGAGAAAGGTGCCCGCTCCACCTTTTTCCCTCCCGCAGGGATTTGAAGTAGAAATAGAGCGATGCAAGGCTGAAAAGCGTGACCAGAATATTGTTGCGGGATACGACCCAGGATACGGTTTCCGTGTGGACCGGGTGAAGCCCGTACAGGAGTGCCCCCCAGAAAGGACCGGGGCCGCCTCCCAGCAAGAAACCAAGGAACCCGTATAGAACGAGGCAGGTCGCGAGATGCAGAAGGAGGTTGGTCAACCGGAAGCCGCCGGCACTCATTCCCCACAACTTGTAGTCAAACGTGTAGGTCAGGTTGATCAGGGGGCGGTAGTATCCTGAATGGTACTCTCCGGCCGGCTCATATCCGATTCCGTCCTCCTGAGACAGATAGGCGATCGGCCCATGAATGTCCTTGATAAACGAGTTCTCTTTGACGTATGGATAATCATCGAGCAGGAACTGTCCGGAAAGGGAAGGGATGTAAGCGACGAAAACCAGAACCACCAGAATAAACATCTGAACGGTTCTCGGGAGGTTCATGCTCGCTGTGGCTGAATTCGAGTATTTCATGGGCAACAAAAGAAAGCGTACATGGATGACTTTTCCGCTCCTTCAATCCGAAACATGTCTCTCGGACCGACGTAAAAGGGCCTTTGCCTTCCTGGCCCTTGCTGTCCTCGTCTTACTGATCTACTCCAACACGTTCAACGCAGACTGGCATTTTGACGACGTCCACAATATCCTGGAGCGCGATGCCCTCCACATGACTCACATCTCATGGTCTAAAATCAAACAATCTTTTGTAAATGAAAAGGGGAAACTGGATCGCCCCGTGGCCTGTCTCAGCTTCTCGCTGAACCACCTGGTCGGAGGGCTCAACGTATTCGGATACCATGCGGTCAACATCTCCATCCACGTGGCGGCGTCCTTTTTTCTGTTCCTGTTTCTCCACCTGACGCTTCACATGCCGGGAATTCGAGAAAGACACGGTTCACACGCCTATGCCATCGCGCTTCTCGCCGGTGTCCTGTGGGCGGTTCACCCGATCCAGACCCAGGCGGTCACGTATATTGTTCAAAGGATGGCCAGCCTGGCAGGACTCTTTTACATCATGGCCATGTACTTCTTTGCCAAGGCCAGGACGGCCGACGGCCGAGCCCGGTCTTATGCCTGGTTTGCCGCCTGCATCCTCTCGTCTCTCCTGGCCTTCGGGAGCAAACAAAATGCATTTGTTCTTCCCGTGACACTGCTCCTGTACGACCAGCTCATCAGCGGAACGGCCTTCTGGTCCCAAAACCGGCGAAAGATGACATTCGGGATTCTCGTCCTTGTTCTGGCGGTTCTCCTCGGACTGACCTACTACCATTTCGGGCACGGCCATATCCTGAACGCCCTCGATGGGTACAACAAACGGGTTTTCACTCTCACCGAAAGACTGCTCACACAACCCCGCATCCTGATCTTCTACCTGTCCCTCCTGATCTATCCGTCGCCGACAAGGCTTTCACTGGTTCACGACGTGACCCTTTCCACCTCCCTGTTCACGCCCATCAGCACCCTGTTTTCCATCGCCTTCATTATCGCCCTGATTGGCGGAGCCGTGTTCACAAGCAAAAAAACGCCCCTGATCAGCTTCAGCATCCTGTTCTTCTTCTTGAACCACGTCATTGAGTCTACTGTCTTTCCGCTGGAACTCATTTTCGAGCATCGCAATTACATTCCATCCATGCTCTTCTTCCTTCCCATTGCCATGCTCATTGTAAACGGCCTGAAATACTTCTCCTACAAGAGATCCTTGCGCGTTTTGTTTGCGGGATTTGTGGTCCTCTTTCTCATCGGTACTGGAAATGCGACCTACCTGAGAAACGTCATCTGGAAATATGACGAAAGCCTCTGGATCGACTGCATGGACAAATATCCCAATCTATGGCTCCCGTATATCAATCTCGGGAAATACTATGCCGATAACGGGCAGCCCGAAAAAGCCATGGAATACTTCCAACGGGGGCTGGGCAAAAAATCGGTATCGGATCTCGACATCCTGTTTTATTACAAGACCTATTTCAACCTGGGCTCCATCCACTTATTGCAGGGGAGGGAACAGGAGGCCCTGGACCATCTGTTCAAGGCATCTACGTACGGCATTCGAGACGCCAACCAGCACATCCTGATGGCAGCCATTCTCATCGATCAAGGAAGACACCAGGAGGCGGAAGCCCGACTGATCCGGGCCCTGGCCGATGAACCCAGGCAGGTGGATTCCCTCTCCAACCTGGGGCTCCTGTACGATAAACTGAGGCAGACCCAAGAGGCCATCCACATGCTTTCAAGGGCCCTAGAAAAGGCCCCCAGCCATTCCCCCACGCTCTCACGTCTCGGTCGGATATTCCTCCAAGAAAAACAGTATGGTAAGGCATTTGTATATCTCAAAAGGGCCCTGAAAACCAACCCGGGCGATATGCTGAACATCCTATATCTCGCCCTTCTCTATGATCTGCGCAAGGACTCCCGCAAGGCGGACGAGATCCTGGAAAAGCTCCTGAAATTCTCAGCGCCGCAGGGGTTGCATGCGTTAGTTGAAGACCTGTCATCCAGGAAAAGACGTCCGGCCTTGATTTCCCTGAACCAACAAGCCCTCTCCCTCCTTGCCCATGCATGCGAAAGGAATGCCCACCGATTTTCCGAGTTGGAGAAGTCCTGCCTTCAAGCCCGCGAGACCCTGAGCGGTCAGACCGGCGTCCCCTCCTCCCAGAGCCCCGTTATGTGATCCTGGACATCGTCCGGAATCCGGACACAAAGAAAAAGGATCATGCCTGGCCCAGTCAAAAAGAGGGGGGCCTTTCTGGTGCAAGCCCCCCTCTCTTTGTTCTTGGAAAACCGGATGGTCGAGTGCTTATTCGACGGATCCGCCCGGCCCGGCAATCGAGAACGTCTTATTGCCCTTGCTGTGGTAAGAACGCATGGTGTACCCATCTGTGTCGGTACCGTCTATGATTACGGTGACGTTTTGCGATGTATAGAACCCGTATGTGGAGCCCGCCAGAGTATCAACAGTCCCCGTATATTGCTGGAAATCCACAAAATAGGCCTCCTGGGCCGTTGTGGCGTTTCTCAGGTCCGCCTGGGCCGCCGAGTTAAAGGACCTCTGACGGTACGCGCTGAACTGCGGGATGGCGATGGCCGCCAGGATGCCGATGATCGCGATAACGATCATGAGCTCGATGAGGGTAAAACCTTCTTCGGTCTTTCTGAATTTGCTCAACATGGGTTCCTCCTACCTTTATGTGTTTAGGTGTGCCAAATTTTGATCATGATCAAGATTCAACCATCGCTACTGCATGCCTTCTCTTGTCTCCCCCACCTCCTTTCAGAAGAATTGCGCAGGTTCGCCGGTTATTTCCGCTTATGATCTTCCAAGATCCGTGCCAGCCTTATTCAATGGCTGAAGAATTTCAAGATCCCGGGGAATATTCAAACCTTATTCGTTATGAGAATCCAGGCACCATAAGGCACGAATCCGTTGCCCTGAGGCCTGTATCCTCGTCGGGGTGAATTTCACCTGAAAATGGGTGATTTTCACCCCGATTTTGGGGTTTGTGTGCCTGTGGAGGCTTCACGGGCTGGATGGTCACCCCCTTTCCGACCTTCCCCCGTCTAGGGGGAAGGAGAAAACCAGAGCCATCACCGAAGCTTTCCCTTATGGAGGGGGAAGGGGAAAAACCTTGTCGTGGTTGCGGAGCCATTATGGGATTCCACCCCCACCCTGTCCCTCCCCCGTTGAGGGGGAGGGAACTCTGAAGCCAAGGTTCGTGCCTGGGCAAAATCTCTTCCCCCATTGAGAGGGTAGGAGAAAACCCTTGCCGTGAGTGAGGCCTTGCCGACGATCAGTCACTTCGCGTTCAGATTCAGCTTGCTCACACGATATTTCAGGGAGTCCGTACTGATGCCCAGCAACTGGGCCGCCCGCTGCCTGGAGCCACCTGAGCTGTCCAGGGCCTGCTGAACATATTTCCTCTCCATCTCTTCCAGCACCTGGTCGAGTTGAAGTCCGTCCTGGGTCAGGTCGTTGCTCCGCCTTCGCTCCTTCCCCGCATTGCGTTTGAAGTTGGACAGGGTCAGGCTCTCGGGCAGGACGATATTGGAGGCCTCCAGGGCCACGCTCCGCTCGATGATGTTTTCGAGTTCCCGAACGTTTCCCGGAAATGCATACTGCCCCAGGATGTCCATGGCGTATGCACTGATCTTTTTCACATCCTTACCGAGATCGCGGGAGTACTTCTCCAGGAAGTGCTGGGACAGGAGGGCCAGGTCGCCCTGCCGGTCGCGCAAAGGCGGCATGGAGATCTGAATGACGTTCAACCGGAAGTAGAGGTCTTCCCGGAATCGTTTTTCGATCACCTCGGTTTCCAGGTCCTTGTTCGTGGCCGAGATGAATCTCACGTCCACGCTCTTTTCTTCGGTCCCTCCCACGGCCGTGAAGGTGCGCTCCTGAATCACCCGCAGGAGCTTGACCTGGATCGTCGGAGGCAGTTCCCCGATCTCGTCGAAAAATACCGTCCCTCCGTGTGCCGCGTCAAACAGGCCGTTCTTGTCCGCAGCGGCCCCTGTAAAGGCCCCCTTGCGGTATCCGAAGAGTTCGCTCTCGATGAGGGTTTCCGGAATGCCCGCGCAGTTGATCACCACAAAAGGCTTGTGCTTCCGCTCGCTCTGCCGGTGAATGGCCCGGGCCACCAGTTCCTTGCCCGTGCCGCTCTCGCCGGAGACCAGGATGTTGCTTCGGGTCCGGGCCACCCGTTCCACCAGGTCGTACACCCTCTTCATCTGAGGGCTCTCACCCACGAGACAGCCGAAGTGAAGAGGCTCCCCTTGCCGGGCCTCGTCTTCTTCGACCTCCCCCGTCCGCCTGGCCCGAAGGCAGTCCCGCACAATCTTCTTGAACTCGCGGACCTTGAAGGGCTTGGGGATGTAATCGTAGGCCCCTTCCTTCATGGCCTCCACGGCGCTCTCAGCCGAGGCAAAGGCCGAGATCATCACCACCATGGTCTCCGGATCGATGTTTTTGGCCTTCTTGAGCACCTCGATACCATCCACATCCTTCATGCGGATGTCGCTGATCACCAGGTCGTACCGCACCTCCTCCAGCCGGCGAAACGCCTCTTCACCGTTCACCGCCAGGGATACCTCATACCCCTCCCGGGTCAGAAGGATATCGAGGAATTCCCGCATTCCGCGTTCATCGTCAACGACCAGGATGCGATGCACGTCGTTTCCAGACAATGCGGCCTCCCACCATGGTGAGTTCGGCCCGCCCCTTGAGCGGCGTGTCGAGAAAAGGGGAGTTCCTGCTGTTGGACTGGAGATCCTCCGGACCGAGGCGATACGTCGTGTCCGGATCGATGATCGTGAGATCGGCCGCGACTCCCTCTTTCAGGCGTCCTCCTTCCACTCCGAGAAGGCGGGCGGGATTTGAACTCATTTTCTGAAGGACCCCGGGCCAGTCTAACACGCCTTGCTCCACCAGGGCCAGGCTCAGAGGAAGCGCCGTCTCCAGGCCGATGATGCCGAAGGCGGCCTTCTCGAACTCCACGTCTTTTTCCAGCGGGCTGTGCGGGGCATGGTCTGTGGCGATGGCATCGATCACCCCCTCCTTGAGCCCCTGCTTGATCGCCTCCACGTCCTCGGGACGCCTAAGGGGCGGGTTCATCTTGGCCTCGGTGCGATATCCCACCACCGCGGTGTGATCCAAGGTGAAGTAATGAGGCGCGGTCTCGGCCGTGACCTTGAGGCCGTCCTCCTTGGCCCGCCGGATCAGGGCCACCGATCCTTCGGTGCTGACATGGGCGATGTGAACCGGACATCCGGTCAGCCGGGAGAGGGCGATCTCCCGAAAGACCATGATCTCCTCCGCAGCCGCAGGAATCCCGGGTAGACCGATGCGCGAGGAGACGGCCCCCTCGTGCATGACGCCGTTATTGGACAGGGCTCGGTCTTCAGAGTGGGATATGACGATCAGGCCGCTGTAGGCCGCGTACTCCAGGGCCCGCCTCATGACCTCGCTGTTCACCACGCAGAGGCCGTCGTCGGAGACCCCGACGGCCCCCGCGGAACGTAGATCGCCGAACTCGGTCAAGGCCTCCCCCTTCTGACCCCGCGTGATGGCCGCCACCGGATAGACCCGGACCCGATTGGCTGCCCGGGCCTGGCCCAGAATGAACTCGGTCACCGACCGATTGTCGTTCACCGGGTCCGTGTTGGGCATGCAGGCCAGGGCCGTGAATCCCCCGGTCGCTCCGGCCCGTCCTCCCGACTCCACGGTCTCCTTGTATTCATGCCCGGGCTCACGCAGATGGACGTGCATATCCACCAGCCCGGGGACCACGATCCGACCCCGAGCCTCGATCTTTTTGAGTTGCGGCCCGTCTTCCTGAAACCCACCCGGCGGAACGAGGACCTGAATGCGGCCCCGGTCCACCACCACATCCTTCTCTTCCATCGTCCCCTCAAGAGGGTCGACTACCCTTCCTCCCCTAATCCATGTCGCCACGCCTGGATCCTCCAATCAAGAGGTACAACAGGGCCATGCGAACCGCCACTCCGTTCGCCACCTGCTCCAGAATCACACTGTACGGCCCGTCGGCCACATCGGACGCGATCTCCACGCCCCGGTTCATAGGGCCGGGATGCATGATGATGACATCCTTTTTCGCGTGCCTCATTCTCGCCTGGTTGAGTCCGAAAAAGGTGGCGTATTCCCGCACGCCCGGAAAGAGCACGCGGCTCTGCCGCTCCAACTGGATGCGGAGCATCATGATCACGTCTTTGTCACGTATGGCCTGGACCGGGTCGTGGACTACCTTCACCCCCAGGGTCTCCGCATCGTACGGGATCATGGTGGGGGGGCCGCAAATGGTCACCCTGGCTCCCAGTTTCCTCATTCCGATGATATCGGATCGGGCCACCCGGCTGTGGGCGATGTCACCGATGATGGCCACGTCGAGCCCCTCGATGCGCCCTTTTCTCTCCCGTATGGTGTAGAGGTCCAGAAGGGCCTGGGTCGGGTGTTCATTGATGCCGTCTCCCGCGTTGATCACGCACGCGGAGACCTCTCTGGCCAGCAGGTGGGGGGCGCCTGTGGCGGAATGGCGCATGACAATGAGGTCCGGATTCATGGCCTGAAGGTTTCTTGCGGTGTCGATCAGGGTCTCTCCCTTCACGATGCTGCTGCCGGAGGCGGAGAGGCTCAAGGTGTCCGCGCTGAGACGTTTGGCCGCCATTTCGAACGAGGTACGGGTTCTCGTGCTCGGTTCATAAAAAAAGTGAATCACGCTTTTGCCCCGGAGGGTGGGGACCTTCTTGATCTCCCGAAGAGAGATCTCCTTCAGGGATTCGGCCGTGTCCAGGACAAGGCGGATCTCCTCGACCGACAACTGCTCCATGCTCAAAAGGTCCTTGTGCTGGAATATGCTCACGCGGATTCTCCGGATAAAAAAAACCTCCTTGCCCTGAATGACAAGGAGGTTTCCTTTAGGATGAAGGGTGATTCAGCCATCGGATGAATCTGTTGACCTTTTTGATTGACCGGCCGTCATGAACCGGGGGTTATGGTTTCCTTTTCTGAAAGGGATCATTCCGGACAGGGATTCCATTCGCCGGTTGGGCGTACCGGAAACCCGGACCCTTTAGGACGGGGTTTCCTCCCCGGCAGGGCCTTCAGCCGCCGGCGGCGTCTCTTTCCGGGCGGTCTCCGTGGCGGTTGTCTCGGCAGCGCTCCGGGCCGGGGAGGCCGAAGGCTTTTTCCCTTTTTTCCTGCCCTTCTTTCCGCCGTCATCCACGGGAAGGAGTTGAACCACGGAAATCGAGGCCCCGTCTCCCTTTCGAGCCCCTGCCTTCACAATCCGGAGATAGCCGCCCGGCCGATCCACGTACCGGTCCTTGATCTCACCGAAGAGCCGCTTGGTCACGGCCTTCTCTCGAATGAACGAAAGGGCCTGTCTTCGGGCGTGGAGGTCGGTGCGCTTCGCCAGCGTGATCATCTTCTCGGCCACGGGCCGCAGTTGCTTGGCTTTGGCATCCGTTGTCTGGATCTGCCCGTGCTTGAAAAGAGACGTCACCATGTTCCGCAGAATGGCCTTTCGATGGCTCGAGCTGCTTCCCAGTCGTTTTCGCGCCTTCTGGTGCCTCATTGATCCGTATCCTCTTCGTCTTCCTCGTTCTCTTGCGTTTTCAGTTCTGCGCCGTCCAAGGGAAAGTTGTCGAGCTTCATCCCCAGCGAGAGGCCCATGTCAGACAGGATCTCCTTGATCTCGTTCAACGATTTCCTTCCGAAGTTTTTGGTCTTGAGCATCTCGTTTTCGCTCTTCTGCACCAGTTCCCCGATCAGGGTGATGCTGGCGTTTTTAAGGCAGTTGGCCGAGCGTACAGACAACTCCAACTCGGAAACGGGCCGGAAAAGGTTCTCGTTCAGCCTTTCTTCCTCTTCCGCCTCACCTTCCTCCGTGGGCTCCGGCTCTTCCTCGAAATTGATGAACGGGGCCATCTGCACCTTGAGGATCTTGGCCGCGAAGGCCACGGCGTCCTCCGGAAGCACACTGCCGTCCGTCCACACTTCCAGGGTCAGTTTATCATAGTCCGTGATCTGCCCCACGCGCGCATTGGAGACCACGTAATTCACTCTCTCGATGGGCGAGAACACCGCGTCGATCAGGATATCCCCGATGTCCTGTTCTTTCCCTTTGTTTCGCTCGGCCGGTACATAGCCCTTTCCCATTCGGACGACCATCTCCATGTTCAACACACCTTCCTTGTTCAGCGTGGCGATGTGCTGGTCCGGGGTCAGGATCTCGACCGATCCGTCGGTCTGGATGTCTTTCGCCTTGACAGCCCCCTCTTTCTTTGCTGAAAGGCGGATAACCGCTTCCTCGACGTCAATCAGCCTCAGCTTCACCTCTTTCAGGTTCAAAATGATGTCGGTGACGTCTTCCAGAACGCCGGGAGTCGTGGTGAACTCGTGGGCCACTCCGTCGATCCGGACCGACGTGATGGCTGCGCCCTGGAGGGAGGACAGCAGGATTCTTCGCAGCGAATTCCCGATCGTGATGCCGAACCCCCGCTCGAGAGGTTCACAGACGAATTTCCCATACGTTTTCGTATGGCTCTCATCGTCGATCACGATGGACTTCGGCCTTATCAATTCCCGCCAGTTTCTTGCTTTTAGATCAGCCAACAATTCCCCCCATTTGTCCTGAAGTCCCTGGCACCGCATCCTCCAGGGAGAACCGTCAAGAGAACCACTCTATCCTCGTTACTTCGAATACAGCTCCACGATGAGCTGCTCATGGATAGGCATGGTCAGGTCTTCCCGGTTTGGAAGCGCCTTCAGGGTCCCCTTGAAGTTTTCCTTGTCCACTTCAAGCCAGTTCGGAACGCCCCTTCGCACTACGGTCTCAATCGCCTCGATGATCTGGGACGCCTTTTTGCTGGACTCCTTGACCTCTACGGTATCCCCGACTTTCAACTGAAGGGAAGGTATATTCGCTTTCCTGCCATTCACCCGGAAGTGGTTGTGCAGGACGAGTTGTCGCGCCTGGTTTCTGGATGCGGCGAACCCCATGCGGTAAACCGTGTTGTCCAGACGGGTCTCCAGCAGGGTCAGGAGATTGGTTCCCGTGACACCCTTCTGCCGCTCCGCCTGTTTGTAGTACCGCCGGAACTGCCTCTCCAGAACGCCGTAGATCCGTTTAACCTTCTGCTTCTCGCGCAACTGAAGCCGGTAGTCCGACAACTTTCCGCCTCTCCTCTGTCCGTGCTGTCCCGGAACGTAGGGCCTTCGCTCGAACGCGCATTTCTCCCCGAAGCATCGATCCCCTTTGAGAAAGAGCTTCAGGTTCTCCCGGCGGCAAAGCCTGCATGATGAACCGGTGTATCTGGCCAAGACTGCTTCTCCTTCGATCGGTGTGGTATGTTGCTTTCCGTGGCAGGGTCACACGCTCCGGGCGTCGAATCGACGAAACCCGAAAGCACGCGCCCGAAAGGGGCCGACGCGTCTACACCCGTCTCCGCTTGGGGGGCCTGCACCCGTTGTGAGGAATGGGCGTCACATCGCGAATCAACGTAACGGAAAACCCATCCATCTGAAGGGCCCTCAGGGCGGCTTCGCGTCCCACTCCGGGGCCTTTCACCCGCACCTCGGCCGTCCGCATGCCTTGTTCCATAGCCTGTTTCAAGGCATCCTTGGCGGCCAGTTGTGCCGCGAAAGGAGTGCTCTTTCTGGACCCCTTGAAGCCCTGTCTTCCGGCACTGGATGTGGCAACGACATTCCCGTCATTGTCCGTTACCGTGATCAGGGTGTTGTTGAATGTGGACTGAATATGAATGATGCCGGTGGGCACATTCTTTTTTTCCTTCTTGACCTTGCTTTTCTTTCGTGTCGCTTTTACCATGCTTCGCTACCCCGGGTCCTATTTTTTCTTCCGTCCGATGGCCGACCGCCTGGGTCCCTTCCGTGTGCGGGCGTTGGTGCTGGTTCGCTGTCCGCGAACCGGAAGCCCCTTCCGATGCCTCAATCCCCGATACATTCCAAGATCCATCAGCCGCTTGATGTTCATGGAGACATCGCGTCTCAAGTCGCCTTCCACTTTGAACTTCTCGTCGATCACCCTTCGAATGCCGGTAATATCGGCCTCGGTCAGGTCATTCGAGCTCGTGTTCCAGTCGACTTGGGCTTCCGTCAGAATTTTCTGTGAAGTCGATCGCCCGATCCCGAAAATGTAGGTCAGGGCAATTTCGATTCTCTTGTTCTTCGGCAAGTCAACGCCGGCTATTCTGGCCAATTTTCGACTCCCCCTTTGTTCTTACTCCTCGTTGGATCCCTTTGAACACCCGCCACCCGGTCGAGGACACGCGCAACCACAGGTTGTCTTTCAGACTATCCCTGCTTCTGCTTGTGACGAGGATTTTCACATATGATTCGAACAATACCCTTCCGCTTGACGACGATACATTTTTTACATATTTTTTTTACCGATGCACGCACTTTCATGGTCTGGCTCCCTGGTCTTTATCGGCATCCTACCGCTTGCCTTTTCCTCGATAGACGATCCGGCCCCGGGTGAGATCGTACGGGGACAACTCCACCTGCACCAGATCTCCGGGAAGGATCTTGATGTAGTGCATACGCATCTTTCCGGAGATATGCGCCAAGACCCTGTGCCCGTTCTCAAGTTCCACTTTGAACATGGCGTTGGGCAGGGTTTCGATCACGGTTCCCTCTGCTGCAATGGCGTCTTCTTTGGACATCGTAGTCTTTTATCTCACTCGTAGCGGTCGAAATCTCATGAGCAACAAAACAGCCGGTCTATCGATGGCGACCCAGGCCCTTTTTCATGAACCCTTCGTAATGCCTGGTCAGCATGTGGGATTCAATCTGATTGGCCGTATCCATGGCCACACCGACCACGATCAGCAAGGCCGTGCCTCCGAAATAGAACGGCACATTCATCCTGTAAATCAGGATCTGAGGCAGAACACACACTGCCGACACATAGATGGCCCCGCTGAAGGTGAGACGGGTGAGTACTCGATCGATGTACTCGGCCGTATTCTTTCCGGGTCGGATTCCTGGAATGAATCCCCCGTACTTCTTCATGTTATCCGCCACATCGACAGGGTTGAACTGGACCGCAGTATAAAAATAGCAGAAAAACACAATAAACAAAACGAATATAACTGTATGCACAAGGTGTCCCGGTGACATGAAAGCCACGACCTGCCCCAGCCAGGGGATTTCATCAACATTCAAAAAATTCGCGATGGTCGCCGGAAACATGATGATGGATGAGGCAAAAATCGGGGGAATCACGCCCGCCGTATTGACTTTCAGCGGCAGGTGGGTGCTCTGTCCACCGTACATTCGGCGACCCACCACTCGTTTGGCGTACTGAACCGGTATGCGCCTCTGTCCACGCTCAACAAACACGATGAACCCGACCACTACGATCATGAACACCAGAAGGATCAGCACAAAGAAGGGGGTCAGTTCCCCGGTGCTCATGAGACGAAAGGTGTTGGCCACGGCCACGGGAAATCCAGCCACAATCCCCGCGAAGATGATCAGTGAGATGCCGTTCCCGATCCCTCGCTCAGTGATCTGCTCACCGAGCCACATCAGAAAGGCCGTGCCCGCAGTCAGGGTGATCACGGTCATGAGCCGGAACCCCATCCCACCCACCGGAACCACCATGGCCCCACCCGGGCTGGCCATGTTCTCCAGGCCGATAGCAATGCCGAAGCCCTGAATGATACTCAGGATCACCGTACCGTACCGGGTATACTGGGTGATCTTCTTCCGACCCTGCTCCCCTTCCTTTTTCAGCTTCTCCAGATGGGGGACCACCACGGTCATCAACTGCAGGATGATCGATGCGCTGATATAGGGCATGATCCCGAGGGCCATGACCGACATCTGGCTCAAGGCCCCCCCTGAAAACATGTCAAACAGGCCGAAGAGAGTGCCCTGCCTGGCGCCGAAAAAAGCGGCCAGAGCGGCTCCGTCGATGCCTGGGGTCGGGATGTGACAGCCGACCCGATACACCGCCAGCATCATCAGGGTGAAGAAGATTCTCTTCTTGAGTTCCGGAATCTTGGATATGTTCTGAAAACCGCCTATCACCGGAGTTCCGCTCCTCTCCTTGAACAACCATGTCCACAGGGCCGATCAAATCCGTACAAGTAAAACCGTGACTCTTTACCGATGCCTTATATCCGCGATCCGTGACACGGATTCAAAAGTAATTTTTAGGGTTCTTATTGGATCAATTCCACAGCCCCGCCTGCGGACTCGATCTTGTCCCTGGCGCTTTGACTCACCCGGTGGACCTGAATCCGTACCGGATGTTCGATGTCTCCCTGGCCCAGGAGTTTGACAAGATCGTTCTTTCCGATCAGACCGGCACTGCTCAATTCATCGAGCCCCACGGTCGCATCCGCTCCGAACCGAGCCAGGTCCCGAATGTTTACCGCCTTGTATTCCACTCGGAAGAGATTAGTGAAACCCCGCTTGGGCAACCGCCTCTGAAGCGGCATCTGCCCACCCTCAAAGCCCGGCCTCACATACCCCCCGGAGCGAGCCTTCTGGCCTTTGTGGCCTCGACAGGCCGTCTTTCCGTGTCCCGATCCAGGGCCGCGACCCACCCTCTTTCTCGCTTTCCGAGCGCCCTTTTGCGGGGAGAGATCGTGAATCCTCATGCTCCGCTCCTTTGATCTACTGCTCGACCCTGACCAGAAAGGAGACCTTCTCGATCATCCCTCGTATGGCCGGAGAATTGTTCAGTTCCACCGTCTTGTGCATCTTCGTCAGCCCGAGACCGGTCAGGGTCTGTTTGACCCTCTTGGGTTTTCCGATTCCACTCTTCACGAGCGTGACTCTGATCTTGTCATCCATGGCCTGTACACTCCACTTTGCCGAGTCCCGATGCGATGTTCCCTATTTCATTGACTCGAGGGTCTTCCCTCTCCTGCGGGCGATGTCCTCGGGATTCTGAAGAGAACGAAGCCCGTCCATGGCCGCCCTCACCAGGTTGTGAGGATTGTGGGACCCGAGACACTTGGTCAGAATATTCTGGACGCCGGCGGCCTCCAGGACGGCGCGAACGGCTCCTCCGGCGATCAACCCGGTTCCGGGCCCGGCGGGTTTCAGAAGAACGCGGCCGGCACCCCACTTGCCGATCACCTCATGGGGAATCGTTCCATCCAGAATCGTCATCTGGGACATGTTCTTCTTTGCCCGATCGACCCCTTTCCGGATGGCCTCGGGGACCTCGTTCGCCTTGCCGTGGCCGCTGCCCACCATGCCCTTCCCGTCGCCCACGATCACAATGGCGCCGAAGCTGAAACGCCGGCCACCCTTCACGACCTTGGCGACCCGGTTGATATGGACGACCTTCTCAATGAATTGGTTTTCATCATCTTGCCTGTACAATGCGACTCTCCCTCAGCAAATCGATTGTGATGGGTTCCCTGCCCGCAACAAAGGGCCCTTAGGTACAGCGGCTAGAACTCCAAGCCCTTTTCCCGTGCCGCCTCAGCGAGTGTCCTGACGCGCCCGTGATACAGAAACCCGTTACGATCAAACACGACCCGGTTGATCCCCTTATCCTGGGCGATTTTTGCGATCAGTTCTCCCACAGCCGCGGCCCCCCGGCAGTTTCCCCCGCGGTTCTCCGCATTGGACCGAAATTCTTGGCTCAGAGAGGACACGGATGCCAGCGTTCTAGATGACTCATCGTCGATCAGTTGCGCGTAGATGTGCCGGGCGCTTCTGAACACCGACAACCGAGGACGTTCCGCGGTTCCCGAAACACGCTTTCGAACCCGCATCTTACGTTTCAGTCTCGCTTCTTTTCTTCCTTTAGCTGCTGTGCCCATGCCTTCGATCCTTCTATTCACTTCCTTCGTGATCTTCGGTTTCTTCGTGGTGAAGAATCACTCGTTTTCCAATGCGGCGGGGAGGGGGCTTACTCACCACCCACCCGGGGCTCGTTGCCGGCGCTTTCCTACTTCGCGGACTTGCCGGCCTTTCGCCGGATCACCTCGTCCACATACCGCACGCCCTTACCCTTGTAAGGTTCCGGCCTTCGAAGGGCCCGAATTCTGGCCGCGGTCTCACCGAGGACCCCCCTGTCGATGCCGCTCAGAAACACCTTGGACTTTTCCACCCTCGCCTCGATGCCGTCGGGAAGCTCGAAATTGATCGGGTGGGAATATCCCAGGTGGAAGACAGCGGTCCTTCCGGTGACTTCCGCCCGGTATCCGACGCCCACGATCTCCAGCGCCCGCTCGAATCCTTGACTGACGCCCGTGACCATATTGGCGATCAACGACCGGAACAGGCCGTGCATGGCGCTGCCGTTCTTCAGCCCCTCATCCACAGAAACCAGCAGTTGACCGCCTTCGGTCTGCACGTCCACACCGGTGTCCAGTGCCTGCTTCAGCTCCCCTTTGGGTCCCTTGACGGTCAACACGCCGTCCGCAAGGTGGGTGCTCACGCCGGTTGGTATGGGAATAGGCTTTTTGCCTATGCGTGACATGTCTATCCTCCGCTCTTTACTGCGTATCTCACTCTTACCGTACCGTATGTACCCGTTTCCGGGCTGCTACCAGACGGAACAGAGGACTTCACCACCCACCTTCTGCTTCTTCGCCTGGAGATCCGTCAGAAGACCTCTGGAGGTGGAAAGGATGCTGATTCCGTATCCGTTCAATACGGGGGCGATCTTGTCGCTGCCCGTGTAGACTCGGCATCCGGGTTTGCTCACTCTCTTCAATCCGGTGATCACCGAGCGTCCATTGGCGTCGTACTTCAGAAAAACCCGGATCTTTTTGTGGCCCTTGTCTTCAAGGACCTTGAAGTTCCGGATCATCCCTTCCGCCTTCAATACCTTGGCGAGCTCCACCTTCAATGTGGAGGCCGGGATGTCCACGGTCTCGAAGGAAACCGTGATCCCATTCCGAATTCGGGTCAACATATCGGCGATCGGATCCGTCATTGTCATTTTGGCCAACTCCTTCGTCAGGCTCCGCCCGTGCCGGGTTTCTTACCAGCTCGATTTCATGACGCCGGGTATTTCCCCTCTCAGGGCCATGCTCCGAAAACAGATTCGGCAGATCCCGAACTTCCTCAAAAACGCCCTCGGCCTGCCACAGATGGGGCATCGGTTGTAGTGTCGGGTCGAAAACTTCTGGTGTCTATTCGATTTGGCAATCAGCGATTTACGTGCCACATTTTCCTCCCGGTCAGCTTCTGAAAGGCATTCCCAGGTTTCTGAGCAAGAATCGACCCTCTTCATCCGTTGAGGCCGATGTCACGATGGAGATGTTCAGGCCCTTGATCTTGTCGATCTTATCGTAGTCCACCTCGGGAAATATGATGTGCTCCTTGATTCCGATGGAGCAATTGGCTCGCCCGTCGAAGACCTTGTCGGAAAGCCCCTGGAAGTCCCGGACCCGCGGAAGGGCGACGTTGAAGAGCTTGTCCAGGAAGTCATACATGCGTGTGTGGCGCAGGGTGACCATGCATCCTATGGGCATTCCCTCACGAAGCTTGAAGCTGGCGATGGACCGCCTCGCCTTCGTGACCACGGCCCGCTGTCCGGCGATCAGGGTCAGTTCTTCAACGGCATTGTCCAGCACCTTGATGTTAAAAATCGCTTCACCAAGGCCCATGTTCAGCACGACCTTCTCGATTCGGGGCACGGCCATGATGCTCTTGTACTTGAACTCGGACATCATGGCCGGAACGACCTCATTGATGTATTTTTCTCTCAGCCTGGACAATCCAACCTCCTCAGAACCGGCGAGTCGTATTCCTCGCATTCCGGTCTTGCTCAATCGATTCTACTAACCGTCGATGAATTCCCCACATTTTTTGCAGACCCGGGCACTGGAGCCGTCCTCAAGCCTCTTCTTTCCCAACCGGGAGGGCTCCGCGCACTTGGTGCAGACCAGCATCAGGTTGGAGATATGCACGGGGGCTTCCTTCTCGACAATGCCACCCTGTGCATTCTTCCCACCGGGTTTGGTGTGCCGTTTGACCACGTTCACTTTTTCAACGACCGCGCGCCCCCGTTCGGAGTCCACTCGAAGGACCGTCCCGATTTTTCCTTTTTCCTTACCGGTCCGAACGACGACTTTATCGTTTTTCTTAATCAAAGGATGTTTCGTATGCACCGTATCGGCTCCCTTTGGATGCTGGCGTTACAGGACTTCCGGCGCCAGGGAGATAATTTTCATGAAGCGCCTTGCCCGCAATTCCCTGGCTACGGGGCCGAAAATCCGCGTCCCGATGGGTTCATTGTGCTGGTTGATCAGGACCGCAGAGTTGTCGTCGAACTTGATGTAGGAGCCATCGGGCCGTCGGACCTCCTTGCTCGTCCGGACCACCACGGCCTTCATCACGTCACCCTTCTTGACCTTGGAGTTGGGCATGGCCTCTTTCACGCTCACGACGATGGTGTCACCGATACTCGCATATCGTCGTTTGGAACCACCCAAGACCTTGATGCAGAGAAGAGACTTGGCCCCCGAATTATCCGCCACATTCAACCTGGTTTCCGTCTGTATCATTTCGCCTGCTCCGGACCCTGGCCCTCATCCTGTTGGACCTGAGGCATCTCACTCTTCTGGAGGACGTTCAGGACCTGCCATCGCTTTTTCTTGCTGATGGGCCGGGATTCAATGATGCGCACTTTGTCCCCGAGACTGCACTGGTTGCCGGGGTCATGAGCCATGTATTTTTTTCGGCTCCGAACGTACTTCTTATAGACCGAATGTTTTGTCAAGCGGTTGACCAGGACCACTGCGGTCTTGTCCATGCCCGTACCGACCACCACTCCGGTCAATTGTTTGCGTATACCGCGTCCTGATGCCATACTGATTCCTTCCGTACACTACGTGGTTGCTTCGAGTTCCCTGAGCACGGTCTTGACCCTCGCCAAGTCCTTTTTGGCCTTCCCCAACGCGGCCGTATTGCCCAATTCACCCGTCGCCTTCTGGAACCGCAGATTGAAAAGCTCTCTGAAGAGCTCCTGTTCCCTCTCCTTCAACTCGTCGCTACTCAAATCACGCAGTTCTTTTGCCTTCACGTCTATACTCTCCTGGACACGAATCGGGTGCCAAAGGGCAGCTTGTGTCCGGCCAGCCGGAAGGCCTCTGCCGCGACGCTTTCCCCTACGCCCTCAATTTCATAAAGGACCCTGCCGGGCTTGACCACGGCAACCCAGGCCTCGGGAGCCCCCTTACCCTTGCCCATTCTCGTCTCGGCAGGCTTCTTGGTAATGGGCTTGTCCGGAAAAATCCGAATCCATATCTTGCCGCCCCGCTTGACATGGCGGGTGATCGCCACGCGGGCGGCCTCGATCTGGCGTGCGGTCATGTGGCCGCACTCCGTGGCCTGCAACCCGAAATCCCCGAACTCCAGGGAACTCCCTCGATGGGCTTTTCCCTTGGTGCGCCCCTTCTGCTGTTTGCGGTACTTGACCTTCTTCGGACTCAGCATATCCGTTCACCTAGCCCCGTTTCTCTGGTAAAATCTCTCCGTTGAAAATCGTCACCTTGACCCCGATAACACCGTACGTAGTAAAGGCCTCGGCAAATCCGTAATCGATATCGGCGCGAATGGTATGAAGGGGAACACGCCCTTTGCGGTACCACTCTCTGCGGGCCATCTCGGCCCCTCCCAGTCGCCCGGCACAGGCAATCTTGATGCCCTGGGCCCCGAAGCGAAGGGCCGAACCGACCGCCTTTTTCATGGCCCGACGAAATGCGATCCTTCGAACCAGTTGCAGGGCCACGTTTTCGGCAACAAGCTGTGCGTTCACCTCCGGTTTCCGCACTTCCTGAATATCGATGAGGACCTCTCGCTTGATCTGTTTCTCCAGGGCCTTTTTAAGGGTCTCGATCTCAGACCCCTTTTTCCCGATGACCAGACCGGGGCGTGCAGTGTGGATGCGGATCCGGACCCGCTTGGAGGCCCGCTCGATCTCGATCCGACTCACACCCGCTTGGTAGAGGCGCTTTTTTAGAAATCGGCGAATCTCGTGATCCTCATAGATGAAACCCGCGTATTCCTTTCCCGCGAACCACCTGGAGTCCCAGGTCCGGTTGATCCCCAGCCGAAAACCGATGGGATGAACTTTCTGGCCCAAACTATCTCCTCCCTCGCAAAAGGTGTCCCGGTGTCCCTTCACGGGCCCGGAAACCGGTAAATCGCTACCTACGCCTCGTCCAGAACGACGGTCAAGTGACTCGACCTCTTTCGAATTCTCGTGGCCCGCCCTTGGGCACGCGGCCGAAACCGTTTCAGCGTCGGACCCTCATCCGCATACACACGCTTGATATAGAGGGTGTCCACATCCAGATTGGCATTCTGCTCCGCATTGGCTACGGCGGATTGAACCACTTTTCTCAGGAGGTAGGCCCCCTTCTGGGGTGCGAAGGCGAGCATGTTCAACGCGTCGTCCACCCGCTTCCCCCTCACCTGGTCCATCACCAGCCGGACCTTCCGGGGCGATACTCTCACGAATTTTGCCACTGCCTTGACTTCCATATGCATTCCACCCTGATCGTTCCAACGGCCTCTGGTTCGCTGTCATGAGGGTTCCCGGTGCGGGGCGCGCCGACCCTCAGTCTACTTCTTGCCGCCCTTGAGCTTGCTCTTCTTGTCTCCTGCGTGACCGAAAAAAGTACGGGTCGGCGAGAATTCACCCAACTTGTGACCGACCATGTCCTCGGACACGAACACGGGAATAAACTTTCTCCCATTGTGGACTGCAAAGGTCAGTCCCACGAACTCAGGTAGAACCGTGGATCGCCGGGACCACGTCTTGATGATTTTCCTGCTTCTGGTCTCCTGGTAGTTCTGCGCTTTTTTCAGGAGATGATCATCCACAAACGGGCCTTTTTTCAGTGAGCGGGGCAATGCCTGTCCTCCCTTTCGCTGCTGTTTCCAGTCAAGGAAACGCGTTCGTACACAAAACGTCTCTCAGGGCGTTTACTTGGTCCTTCGCTTAAGGATCAGTTTGTCACTCGACTTTCTTACGCGCGTCTTGTACCCCTTGGTGGGGACACCCCACGGCGTGACCGGATGCCGTCCGCCTGAAGATTTCCCTTCGCCACCGCCATGCGGGTGATCAACGGGGTTCATGGCCACGCCGCGGACCTTCGGTCGCCGTCCTTTCCAGCGATTCCGCCCCGCTTTACCCGTGCTGGCATTCTCATGTTCGAGGTTGCCGACCTGGCCCATGGTGGCCCTGCACTGAAGGGAAAACAATCGGACCTCACCGGAAGGCATGCGAAGCTGGGCATACTTGCCTTCCTTGGCCATGAGCTGGGCGTACCCCCCGGCGCTTCGAACCATCTTCCCTCCCTGACCCGGATTGAGTTCCACGTTGTGCACATGGGTTCCAAGGGGGATGTCCTTCAACGGGGCCGCATTGCCGGCTCGTACCTCAACGCCGTCTCCGGACATGATTTCGTCCCCGACCCGAAGGCCGGCCGGAGCCAGGATGTATCGTTTTTCACCGTCTACATAGTTCAACAACGCGATGTTAGCGGAGCGATTCGGGTCATACTCAATGGCCGCCACACGGGCCGCAATCCCGTCCTTGTTCCGTTTGAAGTCAATCACCCGGTACAGCCTTCGATGTCCCCCACCCCGGTGTCTGGCGGTCAGACGTCCGAGGTTGTTCCTCCCGCCGGATTTCCTGACGGGTCGCAAGAGGCTCCTCTCGGGACGGTCCCGTGTGATTTCCTCAAACGTGGAACTGGTGTAAAAGCGTCTTCCAGGAGATGTCGGTTTATGACTCTTCAATGGCATTTCGTACTCCAGAACGGCTTACATGCCGCGGTTCAGACCCCTTGGAAGAATTCGATGTTTTCACCGGGAGCCAGGGTCACGATCGCCTTTTTCCAGTCCGGTCGCTTCCCCACGTTCTTTCCAAGCCGTCTCTTCTTCCCGATCATGTTCATGGTCTTGACGGAAATCACCTTCGCCTTCAGCAGGGTCTCGACCGCCTGTCGAATCTGGATCTTGTTCGCACGGCGATCCACCTTGAAGGAAATCTGGTTGTGGGCCTCCTTCTGAAGGCTGCCCTTTTCCGTAATATGCGGTCCTCGAATCACTTCGTGGATAATCATCGCTTCACCAGCACTTCCTGGATTTTTTCGATGGCGGGCTTGACCACAAACAGGTGTTCGTGGTTGAGCACGTCGTATACATTGAGGCCTTCGCTTCGGAGCACCTTCATCCGGGGTACATTCCTTGCGGACTTCTCCAGGACCTCATCCTTCCCGTCCGTGACGACCAGGGCCTTTTCCGCCTCGAAGGTCTTCATCACATGAAGGAATTCCTTCGTCTTGATCTCCGCCAAATCAAAACCCTCCAGTACGATCAGGCGATCACTGCGGAACTTGTCGGTCAGAGCCATGCACAGCGCCGCTTTTCTCACCTTCTTGGGCACTTTATTGACGTACTTCCGCGGGATCGGACCAAAGGCCACGCCCCCGCCGCGCCGCGTGGGCGACCCTGCAGACCCCACCCGCGCCCTGCCCGTGCCCTTCTGTCTCCAGAGCTTGGAGCCGGAGGCCTTCACATCGGAACGCCCCTTGACGGCGGCCGTCCCTTCCCTCCGTTTCAGGAGCTGGCTCACGACCACCTGGTGCAACACGTTGGGTTTCACGTCCACGTTGAATACGTCTTCGCTCAACTCCAGTTGCGATATCTTTTCCCTGCTCACATTGTACACGTCGATCGTCGCCATATTATTCACGCTTGCTCTTTCGCGGCTTGAATCCTGCTGATTTCGACGATGGTATCACGGCTGCCCGGAACGGCCCCCTTGACCGCGATCACCCCGAGGTCCGACCTTACATCCACCACCTTCAGATTCTTTACTGTGGTCCTCCGGGTCCCCATCCTACCAGGCATTTTCTTCCCCTTGAAGACCCGACCGGGAGTGGCGCTGGATCCGATGGATCCCGGAACCCTGTGGGAACGGCATCCGTGCGTCGCCTTCCCTCCGGCGAAGCCCCAGCGTTTTACGACACCGGCGAATCCCCGCCCCTTACTCTCGGCGGAAATCTGGATCACATCGCCTATGCTAAAGGTATCCGGACCGAACTCCTGTCCTAATTCGAAGGCCCCGGCGTCCTCGACCCGAATCTCCCGCAAATACCGGAAACAGCCTTTTGCCGCAGCACTGAAATGCCCGCGAAGCGGCTTATTTACCCGGCCTTCCTTGCGAGCCTCAAACCCCACCTGGATCGCGTCGTACCCGTCCTTGTCCCTGGTCTTTTTCTGAATGACCACACAAGGCCCCATTCTGACGATCGTCACGGGTACGCTCTTCCCCTCATCCAGGAAGAACCGGGTCATTCCGAGCTTGATTCCGAAAAGTTTGTTCACCATGGCCGTACAGCCTCTCCTGGTCCCGGTTGCTAGAGCTTGATCTCCACATCCACGCCTGCTGCGAGGTCGAGTTTCATGAGGGCGTCCACGGTCTGTTGAGTCGGCTCGAGAATGTCCAGGAGCCGCTTGTGGGTCCTGATCTCGAACTGCTCCCGCGATTTCTTGTCCACATGGGGAGATCGCAATACGCAGTATTTGTTGATCACCGTGGGAAGGGGGATCGGCCCGGCCACCTTGGCACCGGTCTCTTTCGCAGTCTGCACGATTTCCGTGGCGGACTGGTCCAGCAGCTTGTGATCATACGCCTTCAGCCGGATGCGTATCTTCTGGTTGGCGATCATCTTGCTAATCATGACACTTCCTTTTCATCAACTTCGCGGATCCGCCGCCCTGTGAAGGCCGGGATCTTCCCCTGCCTGTTCGTGTTATTCAATGATCTCGGCGATCACTCCGGCGCCCACGGTCCGGCCGCCCTCACGAATTGCAAAACGCAATTCCTTCTCCATGGCGATCGGCGTGATCAGTGTCCCTTCAATCGTCACGTTGTCGCCGGGCATCACCATCTCCACTCCCTCCGGAAGCTGGACCACACCCGTCACATCCGTCGTCCGAAAGTAGAACTGCGGCCGGTATCCATTGAAAAACGGCGTGTGACGACCACCCTCTTCCTTCGTCAGAATGTACGCCTCCGCCATGAACTTCGTGTGCGGCGTAATCGACCCGGGCGCAGCCACCACCTGGCCTCGCTCAACCTCTTCCCGCTTCGTGCCCCGAAGAAGAACGCCGATGTTGTCACCCGCCTGCCCCTGATCCAGAATCTTTCGGAACATCTCCACGCCCGTGCACACCGTCTTCAACGTGTCCCGTATACCCACGATCTCCACGTTGTCGCCCACATTGATCATCCCGCGTTCCACTCGACCCGTCACCACCGTACCTCGACCCGATATGCTGAATACATCCTCTATCGGCATCAAAAACGGCTTTTCCGTGTCCCGAACAGGCTCCGGAATGAAGCTGTCAATCGCGTCCATCAATTCGAATATCGGCTTCGCTTCCTCGCTGTTCTCATCTTCGCTCTCCAACGCCTTCAACGCGCTGCCCCGAATGATCGGCGTGTCGTCCCCGGGAAAATCGTACTTCGACAACAGCTCCCGAAGCTCCAACTCCACCAGTTCGATCAACTCCTCGTCGTCCACCATGTCGCATTTGTTCAGAAAGACCACGATGCTCGGAACACCCACCTGGCGCGCCAGCAAAATGTGCTCCCGCGTCTGAGGCATCGGACCGTCATCCGCACCCACCACCAGGATCGCACCGTCCATCTGCGCCGCACCCGTAATCATGTTCTTGATGTAGTCCGCATGACCCGGACAGTCCACGTGCGCGTAGTGACGGTTCGCCGTCTCGTATTCCACATGCGCCGTCGCTATGGTGATTCCACGAGCCTTCTCCTCCGGCGCCTTGTCAATCGAATCAAACGGAACAAAATCCGCCCAACCCTTCTTCGACAGATGCTTCGTGATCGCCGCCGTCAGCGTCGTCTTTCCATGATCAATGTGACCAATCGTTCCAACGTTTACGTGCGGCTTCTTCCTCTCAAACTTCTTCTTTGACATGGTCTCCCCCTATATTCGAACCGTCCCTTTTCCCGGATGTGTGGATGGGGTCTTCACCCCGGAAATCGGCGAACCGAGTCTACCACCGGTAATGGGCAAAGGCCTTGTTCGCCTCGGCCATTCGGTGAGTGTCTTCCTTTTTCTTGATGGCCGCCCCGCGTCCGTTCACCGCATCAAGCAGTTCCCCTGCCAGTTTGGCGGACATGCTCTTCTCCCCGCGCTGCCTGGAGTACGAGATGATCCATCTCAGGCTGAGCGCCTGGCTTCGATTGGATTTGACCTCGGTGGGCACCTGATACGTGGAACCACCGACACGCCGGGACTTGACCTCGACGACAGGCTTCACGTTATTGACGGCCTTTTTAAACATCGTCAGGGGATCTTCTTTTGTCTTCCGTTCCATGATCTGGAGGGCGTCGTAGAGAATCGCCTGAGCCACACTCTTCTTGCCGTCACCCATCAGGTAGTTGATGAACTTGGCGACCAGTTGGCTCTTGTACACCGGATCTGGAGTGATATCCCTTTTTTCAGCAACACGTTTCCTGGACATTCGATGCTCCTCTAGATGCCCTTAGGTCTCTTGGCCCCGTACTTGGAACGGGCTTGTCTTCGATCCGTCACTCCCGAGGTGTCCATGGTGCCGCGAATGATGTGATAGCGCACACCGGGCAAATCCTTGACACGCCCACCCCGAATCATGACCACCGAATGCTCTTGAAGGTTGTGCCCAACTCCGGGAATGTAGGATGTCACTTCGATACCGTTCGTGAGCCGGACCCTCGCCACCTTCCGGAGAGCCGAGTTGGGCTTCTTGGGCGTGGACGTATACACCCGCACACACACCCCCCGCTTTTGAGGGCACTGCTGCAGGGCCGGCGTTTTCACCTTTTTCCGGGTCTTTTCACGGCCCTTTCTGACGAGCTGATTGATGGTCGGCATAAACGGATCTCCTGCTCCTGGGATCGGTTCCACGGCGGCCTTGCCCGCCCCTTTCGCGACCCTGATTTTCTGGAAGCACAAAATTCTTCTTTTTACGGACTTTTTATCTCTTTGTCAAGGTATTTATCCTGGTCTTGAAGAAAAATTAACGGTGAGTCTGCCGTCACGCGACGGGGACCTCCTCGGTCTCGATCTCAAGCTCCCGGTACTCTTTCACGCCCGTTCCGGCCGGAATGAGCCGTCCCATGATGACGTTCTCCTTGAGGCCTCTCAGGTAGTCCACCTTGCCGGCAATGCTGGCGTCGGAAAGCACCTTGGTGGTCTCTTGAAAGGAGGCGGCGGAAATAAAGCTCTCCGTGCTCAGGGAGGCCTTGGTGATTCCGAGAAGAAGGGGTTCTGCGGTGGCGGGTTTACCCCCCTCCTCCACGAGCGTCAGGTTCAACTCCTCGAAGCGCCACCTTTCCACCTGCTCCCCGAGCAGAAGATCGGAATCACCCACATCGGTGACCGTGACCTGACGGAGCATCTGACGGACGATCACCTCGATATGCTTGTCATTGATACCCACTCCCTGAAGGCGGTAGACCTCCTGAACCTCGTCCACGAGGTACTTGGCCAGCTCCTTGATGCCTCGAATCCGCAGGATGTCATGGGGGTTCGCAGATCCGTCCATCAAGGGCTCTCCGGCGCGGACATAGTCTCCTTCCAGCACGCTCACATGCTTGCCCTTGGGGATGAAGTAGTCCACGGCGTCGCCGATCTCGGGGGTGATGGTCACCTTCCGTCGACCCTTGGTGTATTTCCCAAAGGACACGGTGCCGTCGATCTCACTCAAGATGGCGTTTTCTTTTGGTTTTCTGACCTCGAAAAGCTCGGCCACTCTGGGCAGACCGCCCGTGATATCCTTGGTTTTCGTGGTCTCGCGCGGAATCTTTGCAAGCACGGTACCGGCTCCCACCTTCTGCCCTTCATCCACTACGATGATCGCCCCGATGGGGAGGTGATACCTGGCCCGCCCTCGGGTGCTGCTGGGCAGCGCCGCCGTTTTGCCGGCCTCATCCTTGATGGAGACACGGGGTCTGGCCTCGGCGTCACGGCTCTCCATGATCACCCGGCTGATCTTCCCGGTGACATTGTCGCGTCTCTCCTGCATGGTCACCCGGTCGATGATGTCCCCGAATTTGACCGTCCCGGCCACTTCCGTCAGGATGGGGATGGTGAAGGGGTCCCACTCGGCCAGCAACTGGTTGGGCTTGATTGCCTCGCCATCTTTGACCTTGAGCACCGCGCCGTAGGGGACCGGATAGCGTTCGACTTCCCGCCCGCCCTGTCCCAGCACGCTCACCTCGCCGTTTCGGTTCATGACGACCAGATCGCCTTGACTGTTTCGGACCACCTTCAAGGTCTGAATACTGATATTGCCTTTATTACGTGCTTGTATCGTAGTCTGTTCAATGCTTCTGCTTGCCGTTCCACCGATGTGGAATGTCCTCATGGTCAACTGGGTTCCGGGTTCACCGATGGATTGCGCGGCCATGATACCGATGGCCTCCCCGATGTTAACCTCGTGCCCGTGGGCCAAATCGCGGCCGTAGCATTTCTTGCAGACGCCCTGCCGGGACTGGCAGGTGAGCACCGAACGGATCCGCACCTTTTCAATGCCGGCCCCCTCGATGATGGCCACCTTGGCTTCGTCGATCTCTTCATTCGCGTGGATCAACAGTTCCCCGTTGATCGGATCGTAAATGTCCTGCAAGGCGACTCTTCCAAGAATCCGGTCACCGACCCGCTGAATGATCTCGCCGCCCTCCACGAGGGAGGAGACCCAGATGCCGTCCAGGGTGCCGCAGTCTTCCTCTGCAATTACGGTATCCTGGGCCACATCCACTAGCCGGCGCGTCAGGTAACCGGAGTTGGCCGTCTTGAGCGCCGTATCGGCCAGTCCTTTCCGTGCACCGTGCGTGGAGATGAAGTATTGAAGGACCGTGAGGCCTTCCCTGAAGTTGGAGGTGATGGGCGTCTCGATGATTTCGCCGCTGGGTTTGGCCATGAGCCCTCGCATGCCGGCCAACTGACGCATCTGGTCTTTGCTGCCTCTGGACCCCGAATCGGACATCATATAGATGGGATTGAAGCTGGCGATCTGAAACTTGGACCCGTCTTCCCGTTCCAGTTCCTCGACGGCCATCTCCTTCATCATCTCCCCGGCGATCTTCTCCGTGGACTGGGCCCAGATGTCGACGACCTTATTGTACTTTTCGCCGTCCGTGATCAGGCCGCCCTTGTACTGATCGTCGATTCTCCGGACCTCCGCCTCCGCCTTCTCGAGGATCTCGTCCTTTTTCGACGGGATAATCATATCATTCATGGAAATGGAAATTCCAGAGAGCGTGGCGTATCGGTATCCGATGTCCTTCAGGCGGTCCGAAAGAATGACCGTCGCCTTGATCCCCTCACGCCGGTAACATTCGTTGATGAGCTGCCTCAACTCCTTCTTGTTCATGACTCGATTGATCAGGGAGAAGGGTAGCTGGCTCGGGAACACCTCATAGAGAAGAATCCGTCCCGTGGTGGTCTCTTCCAGTTTCCCGTTGATTCGGACCTTGATCTTCGCGTGCAGGCCGAGTTCTCCGGCATCGTGGGCGATCCGGACCTCCTTGGGGCTGGAAAACAGACTCCCCTCGCCTTTCTCCAAAGGACGCTCCCGGGTCATATAGTAGATCCCGAGCACGATGTCCTGACTGGGCACGATGATGGGCTCCCCGTTGGCGGGCGACAGGATGTTGTTGGTGGACATCATCAGGACCCGGGCCTCGATCTGGGCTTCAATGGAGAGCGGCACGTGAACGGCCATCTGATCACCATCGAAGTCCGCGTTGAACGCCGTGCAGACCAGGGGATGAAGCTGAATGGCCTTGCCCTCGATCAGAATGGGCTCGAAGGCCTGGATGCCCAAACGATGCAGGGTCGGAGCCCGGTTGAGGAGGATGCAGTACTCGCGAACCACTTCGTCCAGCGCGTCCCATACTTCAGGGGTTTCCCGTTCCACCATTTTTTTGGCGGACTTGATGGTCGTGGCCAGACCCTTCTCGTCGAGCTTGTTGTAGATAAAAGGTTTGAAAAGCTCCAGGGCCATCTTCTTGGGCAGGCCGCACTGGTGAAGGCGCAAATCCGGCCCCACCACGATCACGGACCGTCCCGAATAATCAACGCGCTTTCCAAGCAGGTTCTGGCGAAACCGGCCCTGTTTCCCTTTGAGCATGTCGCTCAGGGACTTGAAGGGCCGCTTGTTGGCGCCGGTGACCACCTTTCCCCGCCGACCGTTGTCGAAGAGGACGTCCACCGCCTCCTGGAGCATCCGCTTTTCGTTACGGACAATGATGTCCGGGGCGTTCAGCTCGAGGAGTCTCTTGAGCCGGTTGTTGCGGTTGATGACCCTTCGATACAGATCGTTGAGGTCTGACGTGGCGAACCGCCCCCCGTCCAGCGGGACCAACGGACGAAGGTCGGGCGGCAGGACGGGAATGACGTCGAGGATAGTCCACTCGGGTCGGTTTTTCGATTCGCGAAAGGCATCGATGACCTTCAGTCTCTTGGCCAGCTTTTTTCGTTTGGCATCCGAGCGTGTCTCGATCATTTCGGCCCTGAGGGTCCCGGACAATTCCTCGAGATCGAGTTCACTCAACATCTTTTTTATGGCCTCGGCTCCGATCCCTACCTCGCAACGGTCTCCATAGTCCTCGCGGACCCGGAGATACTGTTCGTCCGTTAGAAGGGTCCCCCTGGTCAGAGGGGTGTCCTTGGGATCGACGACGATGAAGTTCTCGAAATAGAGGACCCGCTCCAGGTCTTTCAGGGTGAGGTCGACCAGGTTCCCGATCTTGGAAGGAAGACACTTGAGAAACCAGATATGGGCCACCGGAGCCGCGAGTTCGATGTGTCCCATCCGCTCGCGACGGACCTTGGACTGGATAACTTCCACACCGCACTTCTCACATACGATACCACGGTGCTTCATACGCTTGTACTTGCCGCAATTGCATTCGTAGTCCTTGATGGGCCCGAAGATCTTGGAACAGAAAAGTCCGTCACGCTCCGGTTTGAAGGTCCGGTAGTTGATCGTTTCGGGCTTCTTGACTTCGCCGTAGGATCGCTCGCGGATTTTTTCCGGAGAGGAAAGCGAGATCTTCACGGCATTGAAGCTCGACGGGTCTTTCGGTTTTGAAAAAAAGTTGTACAATTCTTCCAATGTTGGCTCCTTCCGGGGTGTACACCAGTCATGCCCAGAAATGGGCGCGGCCGGGACCCCCCATCGCCGCCCGGGAGGGGGGCTTAGGCCTCGCTGTCCTCGAAGAGCTGGACTTCCAGGCCAAGACTCAGGAGTTCCTTAATCAGAACCTTGAAGGACTCCGGCAAACCGGCCTCGAGAATGTTGTTCCCCTTCACAATGCGCTCATACATACGCGTGCGCCCCGCCACGTCATCGGACTTCACGGTCAGGAACTCCTGGAGGGAATAGGCCGCCCCATAGGCCTCCATGGCCCAGACCTCCATCTCTCCCAGACGCTGACCACCGAACTGGGCCTTGCCTCCAAGGGGCTGCTGGGTGACCAGTGAGTAGGGCCCGATGGAACGTGCATGGATCTTGTTGTCCACCAGATGGTGGAGCTTCATGATGTACATGACACCCACGGTGACCATGAAATCAAAAGGTTCCCCGGAACGACCGTCATAAAGAACAGCCTGACCCGTGACGGGCAGCCCTGCGCTCTCCAGGCACTGCTGGATCTCGTCCTTGGCGCCGTCAAAGACCGGAGACGCCATGTGCACGCCATCGACGGCCAGTCGGGCATGCCCTATGAGTGCGTCGTCATCCAGATCCTTGTAATGAATGTTGTACTCCTCGATGGTGAAGGCTTCTTTCAGCTTCTTGCGCAATCCGGCAAGATCTTTTTTCGACTGCTTTTCCTGGATGACGCGAATCAGCTCCCCGATCTGCCTGCCCAAGGCCTTGGAGGCCCAGCCCAGATGGGTTTCAAGTACCTGGCCCACATTCATTCGTGAAGGGACGCCCAGGGGATTCAGGATGATGTCCACCGGCGTTCCGTCCGCGAAATAGGGCATGTCCTCGAGGGGCAGAATCCTCGACAGCACTCCCTTGTTTCCGTGGCGGCCGGCCATCTTATCCCCCACGGAAAGCTTTCGCTTGATGGCCACATACACCTTGACCATCTTGATCACACCGGGCGCAAGTTCGTCCCCCTGACTGAGTATCTCAAGCTTCAGCTGAAAGCGGTCTTCGATCTTCCGGGCACGGGCCTCGTATTTCTCCACAATGGACTCCATCTGTTCGATGAGATCCATGGGGGCTTTGAGATCGGCACCCGCCCAGAGAGTCACGGGGACGGCGTCCACATCGGAAGCGGTGATGGGCTTGCGATTGCTCAGGATGGCCTTGGTCTTCCCCTTCTCCCGCAGGTTCGTCTTGAGCTTCTCTCCAACAAGGATTTCCTTGAGACGGGAACGGGCGCTCCGTTCGATAATCTTGATCTGGTCTTCCTTGTCCTTTTCAAGCCGGTTCAACTCCTCGGTCTCGATGGCGATGGTGCGCTGATCCTTTTCCACACCCCTTCGGGCAAAGACACGGGCGTCGATCACCGTCCCCTCTGCGCCGGGGGGGACACGCAGGGACGTATCTTTCACATCCCCGGCCTTATCCCCGAAAATCGCCCTCAAGAGCTTCTCTTCGGGAGAGAGCTGGGTCTCCCCTTTGGGTGTGATCTTGCCCACCAGGATATCGCCGGGCTTCACCTCGGCGCCGATCTTGACGATGCCGCTTTCATCGAGGTGTTTCAGGGCCTCTTCGCCCACATTGGGAATATCCCGGGTGATTTCCTCCTTGCCGAGTTTGGTGTCGCGCGACACGACCTCAAATTCTTCGATATGAATCGACGTGTAGATGTCTTCTTTGACGACGCGTTCGCTCACGATGATCGAGTCTTCGAAGTTGTACCCGCCCCAGGACATGAAGGCCACCATCACGTTCTGTCCCAGCGCCAGTTCGCCCAGTTCCGTTGCGGGGCCGTCGGCGATAATCTGGCCTTTCTCGACCATCTCGCCCTTTTTTACGATCGGTTTCTGGGTGTAGCAGGTGTTCTGATTGGATTTTTTGTACTTGACGAGTTTGTAAATTCTCACCTCGTCCTCGCCTTCCACCGGCTTGTCCGTTCGAATGACGATTCGAGAGGCGTCCACGTCCTCCACAATACCCGAGGCCTTGGCCACCACGCTCACTCCCGAATCCCGCGCCACCACACCCTCTATTCCCGTCCCGATCAACGGCGACCGAGCTTTCAAAAGGGGGACGGCCTGGCGCTGCATATTCGATCCCATGAGGGCGCGGTTTGCGTCGTCGTGCTCCAGAAACGGAATCAGAGAGGCCGACACGCTCACAAGCTGATCCGGCGAGACGTCCATGTATTTAATATCGTTCACGGGGCTCTTGCTGGCCTCTCCCTCGATTCGAACCGCGGCCTCCGGATTCACGAACGCCCCTTTCTTGTCCAGGGGGGCGTTGGCCTGGGCGATGGGATAGGACTTCTCGTCCAGGGCGGAGAGATAATTGATCTCATCCGTCACCCTGCCGTCCTCAGCCACCCGGTAGGGGGTCTCGATGAAGCCGTAATCGTTGACCCGCGCAAAGGTACTCAGACTGACGATCAGACCGATATTGGGCCCTTCCGGGGTCTCGATGGGGCAAATCCGGCCGTAGTGGGTAGGGTGGACGTCACGGACTTCAAACCCGGCGCGCTCCCGTGTCAGTCCTCCCGGTCCCAGGGCACTCAGTCTCCGCTTGTGCGTCACCTCGGAGAGGGGATTCGTCTGATCCATGAATTGGGAAAGCTGGCTCGTTCCGAAGAACTCCTTGACAACCGCGGACACGGGCTTCGAATTGATCAGGTCGTGGGGCATGAGCGTCTCCACTTCCTGAAGGCTCATCCGCTCCTTGATGGCGCGCTCCATCCGGACCAGACCGATCCGGTACTGGTTTTCCAGCAGTTCCCCCACGGATCGCACGCGCCGGTTGCCCAGATTGTCGATGTCGTCCACCATGGCCTCGGACGTCTTCAGGCGGATCAACTCCTTGACCGTGGAGAGGATGTCCCTATTGAGAAGTACCCGCGTATCCAGGGGCTCATCCAGGTCCAGGCGATGGTTCAACTTGAGCCGACCCACGGGCGACAAATCATAGGTGGAGAGGCTGAAAAAGAGGCTCTGGAAGAAGTTGTCCGCGACCTCCTGGGTCGGGGGGCTGCTCGGACGCATCTTGCGGTAGATCTCCAGCCTGGCCTCCTCACTCGTCTCAATCTTGTCAAGGAGCATGGTATCCCGAATGGTCGAACTCACATCGGGGCCGTCCAGCACCAGGCACCGAACCTGTTGGATCCCGCGGTCCTGCAGGGTCCGAAGCAGATCCGGACTGAGCGATTCGTTTCCGCCTACAAGGATTTCGCCCGTGCCGGGGTCCATCACGTCCTCAGCCACCACACGTCCCGCCATATCTTCGAGAGTGATTGGGATATGCGTAAGTTTGGCCGCTTCAATCAGTTTATGTATCCTTTTAGTATACTTTTCGCCTACTTTGGCAATCTCTTTTTTTGTCTTCGGGTGGACAACGTCCTTTGTAAATTTTTGCTGGTATAGGATCTGGAGGTCTGCGGGCCGAAAGCACTCACTCTCTCCGATATCGATGGTCTCCGTGTCGTAGAACTCCCGCAGGAGATCATCGATGGAGTACCCGAGGGCCTTCAGAAAGGTCGTGGCCGGAAACTTTCGTCTCCGGTCGATCCTTACATAAAGCAGATCCTTGGGATCGAACTCGAAGTCGAGCCACGACCCCCTCAACGGAATAATGCGGGCGGAATACAACAGCTTTCCGCTCGAATGGGTCTTTCCTTTGTCATGGTCGAAAAAAACGCCCGGAGATCGGTGCAACTGGCTTACGATGACACGCTCCGTGCCGTTGATGATGAACGTACCCCTCTCCGACATCATGGGCAGTGTCCCGAAATAAATCTCCTGCTCCTTGATGTCCCGAATGCTCTTGGTGCCATCCTCTGTGTCCGTGTCAAAGACAAGCAGACGCACTGTCAGCTTGAGAGGGCCTTCAAACGTCATCCCTTTGGCCAGGCATTCCTCCTCGCTGTATTTCGTGTCTTCAAAAGAGTACCGGACAAACTCCAGCGAAGAAGTGCCGCTGAAATCGTGTATCGGGAAAACGCTTCTGAAAGCCCCCTGCAAGCCGACCTCGATGCGATCCTCGGGCTGTGTGTCCTTCTGCAGAAACCGATCATACGACTGTTTCTGCATCTCGATCAGATTCGGGATATCGATGATCTTATGGATCTTCCCGAAATTTCTTCTCACATGGCGGCTGCTGCCATCATTGGTTTTCATCTGATCTCCTTACGAACGGATGGTGAAGGATCACCTTTTTTCGCCCTTCTCTGAGCACAATCCGGATGGAACTGCAAAAACCTTTATCCCGCGCAAAGGTGCTAAGGCGCAGGGAAAACACGCAGGATCGCCGTTACTTAATCTCCGCCGTAGCTCCCGCTTCTTCCAACTGCTTCATGATGTCGTCGGCCTCTTCCTTGGCGACACCTTCCTTCACCGCTCCGGGAACACCGTCCACTAAGGCTTTGGCCTCTTTAAGACCCAACCCTGTAATGGCCCTCACGACCTTGATGACCTGGATCTTCTTATCCCCGACGCCCGTGAGCACGACGTCGAACTCCGTCTGCTCGACCTCAGCCTCCTCGGCCGAAGCGGCACCGCCGCCTACGGCGGCCACAGCCACGGGGGCCGCAGCGGTTACACCAAACTTGTCTTCCAACTCTTTAACGAGTTCGGAAAGCTCGAGAACAGTCATATTGGAAATGAACTCAATAACGTCTTGCTTCGTGATATTGTCTGCCATCCTAGTCTTCGACCTCCGTTACTCAATCTGGTATTGTGGTTGCTGAACCGGACCGACGGCCGGTGTCAGGCTTCTGCACGCTTCTGGTCTTCCACGGCCTTCAGTACATTCATGAACTGAACGACCACACCGTTCAGGACACGAACGAACGAACCGGGCACGGCCTGCATGGCGGCCAGCACCTGGGCCAGGAGTTCATCACGCCCCGGAAGTCTGGCCAGTCGCTTGATCGCTTCCGCATCCATGGATCTGCCGGCTATCTGGCCGGCCATGATCTCCAGATGCTTGATCTCCTTCTCCATGTCCACCAGGACCTTGGCGGGCGCCACCACGTCTTCGTAGGTGATGGCGAGGCCGCACGGCCCGACGAACCGGTCATTCAGGACGGCCGTATCCGTGTCCCGGCTCGCCAGAGCCAGCAGCCGGTTCTTGACCACACGAAACTCCGCTCCCACGTCCCGCAGCCCTTTGCGAAGCCGGTTCATGGCCTCCACATCGAGCCCCTTGTAATCGACGAGGAACGTCGCCTGAGCGCGCTCAAGCCGTTCTTTCACATCGGCCACGAAGGCCTCTTTCTTTTCTCTTTCCAAAAACAATCACCCCCTCTCTGGATTGACATCGACAACAGAGCCAGAGTCAGGGGTGCCTCCCGGGATGATTCACATGTTCGTGGTCTCGGTAGGCTCGGTTTAAGCCGCTCAGGCACCCACTGTCTTTGACCGCTTACGACGGTCCCGGGTCCGCGTGTCATCCAGCGTTCCAGGGCCGTTTCACCCAACACAAAAAATGCCATCGGCATTCAACAGACTCGCCTGACGCTCCGTGAAGTGCGTCTGAATGCCGAATGAACAGGACTGCGAATTCGCGAATGATTACGAAACGGACAGTTCCTTCAAGGTGGCCGGATCGATTTTGATGCCCGGCCCCATGGTCGTAGAGATGGCGATCCCCTTGAGATAGGTTCCTTTGCTCGAAGATGGTTTCAACCGCAGGATGGTGTCCATAAAAGCGGAAATATTCTGCAGAAGCGCATCCGGCCCGAACGATGCCTTTCCCATGGGCGCGTGAACGATCCCCGCCTTTTCGACCCTGAAATCGATTTTCCCGGCCTTGACTTCCTTGACGGCCCTGGCGACATCAAAGGTCACGGTCCCCAGTTTCGCATTGGGCATCAACCCTCTGGGACCCAGGACCCGCCCGAGTTTTCCCACAGCGCCCATCATATCCGGAGTGGCGATGGTCTTGTCGAAATCGAGCCAGCCCTTCTGAATCTTCTCGACGTATTCGTCCGAACCCACATAGTCGGCACCGGCATCGGCCGCCTCTTTCTCCTTCTCGCCCTTGGCAAATACCAGGACGCGCACCTCTTTTCCGACCCCGTTGGGAAGGACCACGGTTCCACGAACCATCTGGTCGGCGTGCCTGGGATCCACTCCCAGCCTCACGGCGATATCCACGGTTTCATCAAACTTCGTATAGGCGCAGTCCAGTGCCAATGCCACTGCGTCATTGAAGCTGTACCTCTGGCCGCCGACCACTTTGGTCGAGGCTTCCTTGTATCGTTTTCCTCTAGCACCCATGCCTGATCATCCTCTCGGGCTCTATTCCGTGATGGTAATCCCCATGCTTCTCGCAGTGCCTTCGATGATACGCGCAGCCGCGTCCATGTCGTAGGCGTTCAAATCCTCAAACTTCTGCTTGGCGATCTCCTCGACCTGTTTCCGACTCACCTTTCCCACCTTTTCCTTGTTGGGCTCACTCGAGCCCTTGGCGATCTTGGCCGCCTGTTTCAGAAGAACGGCGGCAGGTGGGGTCTTGGTGATGAAGGAAAAGGATCGATCGGCATAAATGGTAATCACCACAGGAATCACCGTTCCAGTCTGGTCCTGGGTTTTCGCATTGAAGGCCTTACAGAACTCGGCGATATTCACGCCATGCTGTCCCAGTGCGGGGCCGATCGGCGGAGAAGGATTGGCTTGCCCACCCTTGACTTGCAGTTTTACGTTGGCGATCACTTTCTTGGCCATGATTTTCCTCTTCACTCCTTATAAAATCAACCGGCATTCATCTCCTGCACGAAAGGCCGGCTTCACTCAAATCCGGTTCACCTGGATGAAATCCAGCTCCACCGGGGTGGCGCGACCGAATATCGTAATCAGGACCCTTAGTTTCTCTTTTTCCGGCTTGACCTCCGAGACAGTACCCTGAAAATTGCTGAAAGGGCCGTCGACGACTCGAACCTCATCCCCCTCCTCAAAGCTGTACTTCGGCTTGGGCTTGGTGATGCCCTCCTCCATCTGGTGGATAATCCGTTCTGCCTCGTCATCCGGGATGGGATAGGGTTTCTGCCCTCCACCAACGAAGCCTGTCACCTTGGCCGTATTGTTCACCGTGTGCCAGGTCTCATCGTTCAGCACCATCTGAACCAGGATATACCCCGGATAAAACTTCCTCGACGAGGTCTTCTTCTGGCCCTTTTTGAGTTCCACCACCTGCTCGGTGGGGACGACGATTTTGCCGAAATAATGCTCCTGGCCGAGCGTGCGGACGCGTTCGTCAAGGTTGAGCTTCACCTTGTTCTCGAACCCGGAGTAGGTATGAACCACATACCACTTCAGATCCTGTCCTTCCTGTCCGTCCTGTCCATTCTGATCATTCATATGACAAGTCCGAAAGCATGCGATCCGCTTGGGCCAGCCTCCACGCCCAGCCTTTCGGGCATCAAGCCGTGGAATTCCGCCCCAGAGTGCCTGCGTGTCAATTTTCGCCCGGAATCAATACGCCCCATTCTACAGCGGAAACACCCCGGTGGATGAAAACCATGTTTGGATGGGCACGACCTAACCCACCACTCCCTTGATAATCTTGATCAACCCGAAATCAATCACGCCAAGAAAGATAGCGGCAATAAGCACCAGGAAAATGACCATGGCCGTGGATGCGAGAAGTTCTTTTCGAGTGGGCCATTTGACTTTCTTGAGTTCCATCTTGGCCTCTCTAAGGAACTGGACCGCCATGGAAAAAGCCTTTCCCAGTGACGATTTCCCGTCTTTTCGCTTCTCCGGCTTCTTTTCGACCGCCTTCCGGGCGGCGATCTGCTGCACGGGCGGTTTCCCGGTTTCTCCTTTCCCCTTCTCCTCTACTTCGGGGGGGAGAATCGGCGATTCGTCTCGTGCGGCGATCTGCACGCCGGATTCCTCCCGGGAATGCCTCCGGGTGCTCCTCTTTTTCTTTTTCTTGTCCGCCGGCTTCTTCATGGCTCGATCCGGTGATCCCGCTGTAAGGCCTCGTCCGCACATCCCGCACACGACCGGACGGAATCCGGGAGAGTGTCACGATGGCGTTATGAGAACCGGATGATGTCCCCTTCAAGACCAAAAGGTTGGCAGGCCAGGAGGGATTCGAACCCCCAACACCCGGATTTGGAGTCCGGTGCTCTAGCCGTTAGAGCTACTGGCCTGCAGCAATGAATGCCCCGCCTTCGTCTACTTGGTTTCCTTGTGCAGAGTGTGGGTCCTGCACGTCGGACAGTACTTCTTGAAAGCAAGCTTGTCGGGCGTTTTCTTCTTATTCTTGGTCGTCGTGTAATTCCGATTTTTGCATGCTTCGCATGCCAGAGTGATGATGTCCCGCATTCCTCAATGACCCCGTGTCCATCCATGCCCGGCCGGGAACGGCCCGGTGATTTTCGGTCTCTCCAACCCCCGCTCACCTGCCGCTGAAGACGCCGTAACCTGTTGGAATTACGGTGGCAGATGACTCGGTTTCGGGCCTTCTACGACTCCATCATTATTCAATGATCTCGGCGATCACTCCGGCGCCCACGGTCCGGCCGCCCTCACGAATTGCAAAACGCAATTCCTTCTCCATGGCGATCGGCGTGATCAGCGTCCCTTCAATCGTCACGTTGTCGCCGGGCATCACCATCTCCACTCCCTCCGGAAGCTGGACCACACCCGTCACATCCGTCGTCCGAAAGTAGAACTGCGGCCGGTATCCATTGAAAAACGGCGTGTGACGACCACCCTCTTCCTTCGTCAGAATGTACGCCTCCGCCATGAACTTCGTGTGCGGCGTAATCGACCCGGGCGCAGCCACCACCTGGCCTCGCTCAACCTCTTCCCGCTTCGTGCCCCGAAGAAGAACGCCGATGTTGTCACCCGCCTGCCCCTGATCCAGAATCTTTCGGAACATCTCCACGCCCGTGCACACCGTCTTCAACGTGTCCCGTATACCCACGATCTCCACGTTGTCGCCCACATTGATCATCCCGCGTTCCACTCGACCCGTCACCACCGTACCTCGACCCGATATGCTGAATACATCCTCTATCGGCATCAAAAACGGCTTTTCCGTGTCCCGAACAGGCTCCGGAATGAAGCTGTCAATCGCGTCCATCAATTCGAATATCGGCTTCGCTTCCTCGCTGTTCTCATCTTCGCTCTCCAACGCCTTCAACGCGCTGCCCCGAATGATCGGCGTGTCGTCCCCGGGAAAATCGTACTTCGACAACAGCTCCCGAAGCTCCAACTCCACCAGTTCGATCAACTCCTCGTCGTCCACCATGTCGCATTTGTTCAGAAAGACCACGATGCTCGGAACACCCACCTGGCGCGCCAGCAAAATGTGCTCCCGCGTCTGAGGCATCGGACCGTCATCCGCACCCACCACCAGGATCGCACCGTCCATCTGCGCCGCACCCGTAATCATGTTCTTGATGTAGTCCGCATGACCCGGACAGTCCACGTGCGCGTAGTGACGGTTCGCCGTCTCGTATTCCACATGCGCCGTCGCTATGGTGATTCCACGAGCCTTCTCCTCCGGCGCCTTGTCAATCGAATCAAACGGAACAAAATCCGCCCACCCCTTCTTCGACAGATGCTTCGTGATCGCCGCCGTCAGCGTCGTCTTCCCATGATCAATGTGACCAATCGTTCCAACGTTTACGTGCGGCTTCTTCCTCTCAAACTTCTGCTTTGACATGGTCTCCCTCCTTGATCATGCAAACCGACGCGTCATCTCGCCGACCGGCATCTGACGGGCCGCCACCGACGGCCCCACGCTTAAAAATGGGGCTGGAGCCCACGACCGGGATCGAACCGGTGAACCTCATCCTTACCAAGGATGTGCTCTACCTACTGAGCTACGTGGGCTCGGGCTAAAAAAAGCGAATACGCTCTTGATCCGCCCTTCCGCTGCCTCAACCGCGCCAGGTTGGAGGGCGAATGAGTATCTATGGAGCGGGAAACGGGACTCGAACCCGCGACCCTCAGCTTGGAAGGCTGACGCTCTAGCCAACTGAGCTATTCCCGCACAAGGTCCGTTGTCGCGAAAAATGTGCCGGCATCGAAGATCGCCGAAGCCACGCAACACGTCCTCGTTTCCATCCAGCATCCGCTGAATGGGTAGGCCCAATGGTGGAGAGGGGAGGATTCGAACCTCCGAAGGCTGAGCCGGCAGATTTACAGTCTGCTCCCTTTGACCTCTTGGGAACCTCTCCATGTCCCGTGACTGTGGAGCCAGCGAAGGGAATCGAACCCCCGACCCACTGATTACAAATCAGTTGCTCTGCCATCTGAGCTACGCTGGCGTCCCCCTTCAGAGTCGCAACTTATAAATATAACGCCACAAAAACCGATTTTCAACACCAAAATGCAGGCAGGCGGCTTTTTCCGGGAGGATGGAACATCTGATATTTCCATGGGTTCCACGCTCCGCGATGCGCCCATCATTTTCATAAGCTGGCAAATATCTCATAGTCCAATTTGGAATGCAAGAAAAATGTTTTACACCTCGTCCCTTCGGTTGAGGGAGGAAAGGCCGTTCACAACACGGCTCTTTCCGGCGGGCACGGCCCGCCTCCTCGCGGATCAAGGATCTCCCCCAAGGATCCACCAGTTGAGCACCCACCGCCGCAAGCCTCGCTGAACGCCAGAGGTCACACGGAACTGGAATGTTTTTGTTTGACTTTTTCGAAGGAATCATGTAGCCGATGATAAAGGTTCCGCTGAAGAATCAAGACGTGGAGCGGGTTTTCCGTTCCCATCCCGACACAACTTGGGTGATCATTGAAGGAGGTTCAACATGATGGCATTGGTTGGTGGACTGGCCGCTCTTGTACTTGGTGTTATCGGCCTGGTGATCTGGTTCCCTCTCTTCCTCAAGGCCCTGATGGCCGGCGTACCGGTCATGCTCATCCTCGGGGGCGCCCTGGCTGCCTACCTGGGCATCGAGGAAATCAAGGACAAGAAGGCATCGGAGAGCTTCGAGTCGAACCGGGAAGATGAGCTGAAAAAGGAAGTGGATAACCTGAAGCAGGAGATTCAGGGACTGAAGGGTTCCGAGAAGACCGAAGAAAAAGAGTAAAAACCGGCTTCCCGATCCACTCATGGAAGACAACGGCTGTTCCGGACGGCCGGGAATTGCGGATTCCCGTCAGGGCCTCCTCCCATCTCAGGAAGGGGCCCTGGTGGTTCATCCGCATTTTTTGCCGTGGAAACAACGATGACTCCCCGTTTCCGGCTGGATGGAAACTAAGCCATATCCCCAACAAGATCCAACTCGCTGAAAAAATAAGAGATTTCAAAGGCCGCCGTCTTCGGTCCGTCCGATCCATGAACCACGTTCTTCTCGATATCGGTGGCAAAGGCGTGTCGGATGGTACCTTCTTCCGCCTCCTTAAAGTTGGTCGCCCCCATGAGGGTCCGATACCTGCGAATGGCATCCTCTCCATGCAGCACCAGAACCACACAGGGCCCGGAGGACATGAAATCCGTTACGCTTCCATAAAACGGCCTGTCCGCGTGGACTCGATAAAATCCCTTGGCCTGCTCCTTGGTCATTCGAATCATCTTCATGGCGGCAATCCGAAGACCTGCCTCCTCCATCCTTCGAATAACTTCCCCAGTCAGGTTCCTGGACACACCGTCCGGCTTGATAATCGCCAGGGTCCGCTCTTCCATCTCCACACCACCTCCCGAATCTTGAATGCGATGCCGTTCTCCCGTGCCAATGGCGCACGAATCGATGGGATCGTCAATCTTGTTGACCGTCATGGTCTGTCCTGTTATAGACCCCCTACATAGAAACTGCCCCCCTTGTCGTCAAGAAAATTATCCTTCGGGGGCGCCTGAAACGCCATGGAATCGTAGAAAACTCGAAATCAAGTCAGCCGCCTCTCCCATTTCCATGGGTTACATGAATGCCGGCTGCGGTTGAGCCGGTTTTTGCGAAACCCTCTAACGCCGAATGAAAGGAAACCACACCATGAACCAAGGACCTCAGGAGACCCAGACCGATCCGGTTCGAAAACTGGATCCGGAGAGTCGCTTCCGGTTCCGCTGCGGACCCGGAGTGTCCTGTTATACCCAATGTTGCCGGGACGTGTCCATCGCCTTGACTCCCTATGACGTACTTCGCATGAAAAACGCGTTGGGCATGTCGTCAGGGGATTTTCTTGATCAGCATACCATCATCCTGGGCCGGGACAACCAGTTGGTCCCGCTCGTCTTCCTCAAAATGATCGATGAAGACAAGCGTTGCCCCTTTGTCTCCGATGAAGGCTGCCGCATCTATGATGACCGTCCCTGGCCCTGCCGGATGTTCCCTCTGGACATGAATGCGGACGGGACCTTCCAGGTGATTGCGGATTCGAAAAAATGCAAGGGCCTGGAAGAGGATGACATCACGCGGGTCGCCGACTGGCTGGTGGAGCAGGGGATCGTCCCCTACGACCGGCACAACGCCTACTTCGCTGAAATCACCAACCCGATCAAGGCCATTCAACCTGACATTGAAAACCCGGATATCTCAAAAATGATCTTCATGGCCCTGTATAATCTGGACCGGTTCCGGGAGTTCGTATTTCAGAGTTCCTTTTTAAAACGGCTCGAGGTCGATGAGGTCCGGTTGGAGAAAATTAAGCGCAGTGATGAAGAACTTATCAAATTTGGTTTTGACTGGATCAAGTTCGGCGTATTCGGACAAATCCTGTTCCGTGTGCGACCGGAGGCCGCTCCGCAGCCCGAGACTGCGGATTGAGGACCGAACCGTGCTGTAACCCGGACTGCATGACGAAATCGTAAAAACGATTTTTCGCGCAGAGCCGCCAAGAACGCCAAGAAAACTGTTTTTAATATTAACCGGTTATCTTTGCGGCTGGGCACGAGAATAGGACTTTTTGCGAGTAAAACAATGCATGGGATTCGAGTCGCGGCCAATCTCTTTCATCTCCCGCCAATGCGCTGAGAGTGCAGAGGGAAAAACCAAAAAGGTCATCCATCACCCATGAATGAAAAATTACAGGAAACCACGTTTGTGCCTCTGGGCAAAGCGTCCTTCCACTTTCGGTGCCACAAAGACATCTCCTGTTTCACCGACTGCTGTGCGGATCTGAGCCTCATTCTCACTCCGTATGACATCCTTCGGCTGAAACGACGTCTGGGGATCACCTCCGGCGAGTTCATTGAGCGGTACACCGAGCCCAAGCTGGATGAACCCTATCCATTTCCGATGATTCGCATGCTCATGAACGAGGATGATCGTCGAACCTGTCCTTTTGTCACCCCGGCGGGTTGCAGCGTGTATGAAGACCGTCCCGCGGCCTGCCGGATCTATCCGTTGGGACGCGCTGCACTGAGCTTAGAGAATCCTAACGAGAAGACCCGTGAGCGTTTCTTCCTGGTGCGGGAACCCCACTGCCGGGGTTTCGAGGAAGACCGGGAATGGACTGCCACGGAATGGATGGCCGGAGAGGGAGTGGACGAATACAATGCCATGAACGACCCCTGGCTTCGCATTCTCACCAGCCGGAAAAGCCTGGGGCCGGAACCGGATATGCAGCGGAAGCTGGCTATGTTCTACATGGCCTCGTATAACCTGGATCGATTCCGGGATTTCGTCCTGAGCAGGCTGTTTACGGAGCGATTCGAGTTGGCTCCCAAGACCGCTGAGGCCTTGGGAGCCGACGACGTCGCTCTCTTGGCCTTTGCCTTTGAATGGCTGAGATTCAGCCTGTTCGGAGAAGAGACCTCCATCCGCATTCGCAAGGGACCTTCCCAACCGCCCGTTTAGGGTGCGGCGTTATGAAAACGATTCCGGGTTTTTCTTTCCCACCCTTCGTGCTCTTCGTGTCCTTCGTGGTAAAAACAACCTTTATCCACCACGAAGGACACGAAGAGCGCGAAGGGGGAAAACGAGAAGCTACCCACCCTCATTCGTCACCCTATGTATGGAAATGCCTGCTCACTCCTGGGCCTTGCGTGAGCCGAGATACCCCTCCCGGTCCCGAATCAATGCGTCAATCTCTCCACTATGCTCCGAGAGGAATCGAAGGATCCCTGCCGAGGCCGCACGGATTTCCGATCCACGCTTCTTTCGAATGATGTCGGCCTTGAGCAGGTGTCCATGGGCGTAAAGGAAATCCACGATCGCATCATCGGCATCGAGGGTGACGTGGAATCGCTCCTTCAGATAGCGAAGCCAGTATCCGAACTCCTCCGTGTGTTCCAGGTGTTCCACGGGCACATCGAATTCGTAGCTCATGGGATCCAGGGTGCCGGGAAGCAGTGTGGACCCCTTCAAGTAATCCAGCACGTGCGCCAACTGGTGGGCCAGAGACGAGTCGTCGATATCCTTGGAAACGGCAATGTAGAGATGATCCGGGTCCGTGACGTGAGTCTTGTGGGCATTGATGAAAACACCCCCCCTTCGCATATCCGCTTCTTTGTCCCCGGCCGCCCTGTTCGAATCAAGCCCCCGGTACCGGCGCAGGTCCACGAACCGTATTCCCACAGACCGTCCCGTGATCTCCTCCAAATGGAGTCCATCCGCCATCTCCCGGCACCGGCCGTAATCCACCTCGGGGAGGGACGTGATGGCTCGGCTCATCTCTTCGGTGATCTCGCCGGGTCCATCCAGTGAAAGCTCTTCCTCCCGACCCAGGTGGCACTTCTTGAATTTTTTTCCGCTGCCGCAAGGGCAGGGATCGTTGCGTCCGATTCTCATCGTTCTTCAGCCGTCTCCTGATGAAGTCCCGCGGCGAACATGCCGCTTTTGTGAAACCGGCCCAGCCTCCCCTATCAGCGTGTTGAAAAATCCGAGGCTCACAGGCTGAGGGAAAATGCCCGGATGCAAGGCTTGCGAAATCCCGAGGAATGAGGCGTACAACTTGATACGCCGCAGTGACGAGGGATGAGCAAAACGCAGCAGATGGGCGTTTTTCAACGGCCTGCTACTCCTCCATGATCTGGTCCCTGTGGGCATCGTAGGACCAGGTGGGAAGAGGGCCGGATTTCCCGGTCTCCGGATCCACGCAGTTGCGATAGGAGGCCTTCACATTCTGACTCTCCATCATCCAGTCCCAGCCCCGTACGAAATAGGGGCACTCGTCGTTAAAGCAGACCCACAGAAACGACGCACTCCACGTAGACATGGGCGGGGTCTTCCACTTCTTCATTTCCATGTTGCAGTGCTCGCAAATGGGTCGTTCTTCCTTGCTCATGGCTGTTCCCTCCGATTCCATCGCTCTCCCGGTAAAAAAGCCAAACCCCTGCGGACCCTGCAACGTCCACCGGGGTTTGGCTCGGGTTTCCAGGGTTCATGCTGCCCCGGTCAGACGCTACTCCTTCGCCTTCTCCTGGGCATAATACGCCGCCTTCACATTGGTCAGAAACAGCACCACGGGTCGAAAGGCCAGATGGGCCCATTTTGCAAACGGGACCTCCAGGACGAGCATGGGGACCGCCACCATCAGGTGAATCACATAGATGACATAGGTCGTCATGGGCCAGTCGAGCAACCGGCCGAAATGGACAAAGATACCGGTCAGGGTCGTGAGTTGAAGCAGGATCAGGAACATCCAGTCGGTGGGATGGGAATTCTTGTACGGGGTCTTGGTCTTCTTGAGACGCCCGATAATGGCATAGGTGGTCCCGTACATGATCGCGAACGTGGCATAGTAGCCCAGGAGACGGACCGGATGGAAGAATGGATAGATCACGTCACGCTGAAAGGCAATCTTGTCCCACGAAAGGCCGATCACATGAATGCCTCCCGCCAGGAAGACCACCACCAGCAGAAACACGGTACTGTATCCCGTCATGATCAGGAGGTGAACGATCCACTGGGTCCGATCGGTGCATTCCCCGAACTTCTTCTGGGTGATGAAGTGGACAATCAGGTCCTTGGCCTGCTTGATGTACAACTCCAAGGGAACCTTCTTCAGAAGGTCCCCCATGGTGAATTTCACGCAGCGCCAAGTGTTGCTGAGCAACAGGAAGGAAAGAATACCACCCATGATCAGGTCCGCGATCTCGATGGCCGGCGCAGGCCACACTGAGTTCAGGTGGGCATGTTCCATGTTCGGGTTCGAAGCCCTGAAGATGACCATGGCCAGTCCGACCAGAAGGGCCACCACTGTGATGGCCACGATCTCAAAGGTCTCCGATGTATAGAACTTCCGTGAAAAACCGGTCCAGTCGTACCTGGACGTCAAATACCGCCGCATCACCATCATGGTCTCGCCGGGATCCGCCCCCCGGGGACAACGGTCCGAACAGTCCCCGCAGTAGTAGCAGAGCCAGGGTTCGGGGCTCTCGAGAATCTTGTCCGCCATCCCCATCTGGGCATACTTCACCAGTTTCCGGGGAAAAGGGTTTTCCGGCGTGGACAGAGGACACACCGCCGTGCAATTCCCGCAATGAAAGCACTTGTTGGCATCTTTCAGGCCAAAGGCCTTCAATTCCTTCATCAGATTCGGATCCACCTTGACACTCATTCGCATCGTCCTCCTGCTCGGGTATCCTTAGGTATCCTCGCCTCGCGCCCGTCCCGAGAGTTACCCTTCAAGAGGGGAGCATTCTCCGGGCATGCGGCGCCGAGAACGGAATTACCAGCCCTTGAACGGGTTGGGTCCCACTTCCTCGATCGTCTCCATGAATTTTGCGAAAATCTCTGGCAGATGGTTGTAGTCGATGATGGAAACGGTCTCGTAGTGCACCCGTTCCGACTCGAGCGCCAACCGGTTGAGTGTCTCGGAGACCTTGCTCAAACGAATCTGGCTCAGTTCGCTTCCCTTGATGAAATGGCACTGATAGTCGTCACCGCTCTTGCACCCGAGCAGCAGGACGCCGTCAATCCCCTTGGAAAGCGAATCGGCGATCCACACCAGGTTCATGGAACCAAGGCATCGGAGGGGAATGACGCGCATCCAGGGATTGTAGGTAATCCGCCTCATACCGAGCATGTCGAGGGCGGGATAGGCGTCGTTTTCGCAGGCGAGCACCAGGACCCTGGGTTTTTCCTCATCCTCCTCGGGCACATGAATCGCCTTGATCATGTTGCCGATCATGCGGACCGAGTAGTTCTTGAACGAGATGATCCGTTCCGGACAGGCCCCCATGCACACGCCGCACCGGCGACAGCGGGTGGGCTGGGGCAACGGGTTCGCCTTCTCGTCTTCATTGATGGCGCCGAACGGGCACTCCACGGTGCAGCGCTTGCACTGGGTGCAGCGCTGCATGGCGAACTCCGGAAAGCTCATGTCTCCGGCACGGGGGTGAACCGCGGCACCCTTGTGCGTCAGTTCGATGCACTGGATCGCCTTCATGACCGCGCCCGTGGCATCCTCCACCGCATTGGCCCTTCCCATGGGCCTGCGAACACATCCTGCCGCGTAAATTCCGGTTCGGCGGGTCTCATAGGGAAAGCAGATGAAGTGGGAGTCGGGAAAATCATTGGACAGGGCCGGCAACTCCGGGCCCTGACGGTAGGTCAGGTTGAGGATGTTCGACCGTCGAATCACGTCCAGAGGGACATCCAGATCCTCGTCCGCGGACTCTTCCTTCTCCTCCTTGGACACATCCCGGCCGAAGGAGCTCACCGGCACCATGCCCGTAGCCAGGACGATCATGTCCAGATTGTCCAGAGAGACGGTCTCTCCCAGGAGTTCATCCTCGGCTTCAACGATCAGGTTGTTTCCCTCCGCCTTGACTTCGGGATCCTGACACCGAATGAAGGTCACGCCTTCTTCCTGGGCCTTGCGGTAGAGATCCTCGGCCTGTCCCGGCGTTCGAAGCTCCTTGTAGACGATGAACACGTTGGCGTCCGGATCCTGTCGTTTGACCACCAGGGCCTGCTTCAGGGCTGTGGTGCAGCAGACGGACGAGCAGTAGGGCAGATACTTGGGATCGCGTTGCCCGGCGCACTGCAGGAAGGCCACGCTCTTCACCTGCCCGCCGTCACTGGGACGATTGACCTTTCCGTCCGTGACATGCTCCTCAAAGCCGACGTTTGTGACCACATTGGGCGATTTCCCGTATCCCAGCTTCTCGTCGAGTTTTGCGGGGTCATAAGGAACCCACCCCGCCGCCGTGACGATGGCCCCAATGCCGTGATCAGCGCTGGTGCCGTTCTGCTTGACCGTGACCTTGAAGACACCCGGGCCGCCGTCCGTCTTTTCCACCTCGGCGCCGGTATACACGGTGATCCTGTCGTTGCCTTTCACCGCATCGATCAATCGGTCCAGGTCGTTGTCCTGAATATCCTTGTAGGGGAACGTGGCAATCTGCCGGACCTTCTTTTGAAACCCGCCCAGTTCCGGGGCCTTTTCCACGAGAACCGCGTTGTACCCCGCCTTGGCCGCCTCCAGGGCCGCGGTCATTCCCGTGATGCCGCCGCCGACCACGAGGATGTCCTTGTACATCTCCTCCTCGGGCTTGAACGGCTCGGGCAGTTCCATCTCGGCCACCTTGGCCAGGCCCATGCGGAGGTAGTCCTCCGCCATCATCTGCGTATCCTCGTCCTGAGGGGTATGGGACCAGACCACCTGTTCCCGCAGGTTGACGCGATCCACGATGCATCCCGGGAAGTCAAACGCGTCATACATCACGCGATGGGAGCAGGCGGCCACAACGACTGTATTGATACCCTCGGCCTCCAGGTCCTGCTTGATGAGACCGACCCCTTCTTTGGAGCAGAGGGCGGGGTGATTCTTGCAGAGGGCGACGGTGGCGTCTTCCGTCCCGTCCTGCCCCAGCTTCTCTATGTCCAGGGCATCACCGATGCCGCATCCAGTGCAGATGTACACACCAATTTTCTTCTCTTCCATTGAGCTTACCTCCTCGCGATGGATTGAATGGCCTTCAGGGCTGCTGCCGTCCCATCCTGCACCACTTCAGAGACCGAAGTGGGGGTGCGGGTGCAACCGGCAGCGTAGATTCCAGGACTGGCGCTCTGTGAGGCCACGAACCCGTAATCGTCGTAAGGAACCTCGATGGGAAGCGGAACATCGGCTGTGTTGGGCACCATGCCCGTCGCCAGCACGACCAGATCTGCGGGGATCTCCTTCAGTTCTTCGGTGGTGGTGTTCTCCACGCGGAGTACGAGTCCCTTCCCGGCTTCATCCTGCGTGATCTTGGCCACCTTGCCCTTGAAAAACTCGATGTTTTCATCCGCCTTGACCTTCTGGTAAAAGGCCTCCAAGCGGTCGGTCGCTCGAATATCGATGTAGAAGATCATGATCTTGGCGTCCGGATACTGCTCACGCACATAGGTGGCCTGTTTCATGGAAGCCAGGCAGCAGATCCCGGAGCAGAAAGGCAGGTGGTTTTCGTCCCGCGAGCCGGCGCACTGGACAAAGGCCACGGACCGGGGCGCTTCTCCATCGGATGGTCGAATGATCCGGCCCTCGGTGGGTCCGGCGTAGGAGGCCAGTCGTTCCATCATGACATTCGTGATCACGTCCGGATAGGCGCCGAATCCATAGGTATCCAGCTTGTTGGCATCATACGGTTTCCAGCCGGTGGCCCAGACCACGGCCCCGACCTTCAGATCCACGGTCTGAGCGCCCATATCCAGGTCAATGGCATCGTACGGACACGCGTCTTTTACCTTTTGGGCCTCGTCGCTCTTCACCAGAGACGGATCGAGGACGTATCTCATGGGAAAGGCCATTTCGTGAGGGAGGTAGGCCGCTTTCATCTTGTTCATCCCGTAATTGAACGGGTTGTCGATCTCCAGGGTACAGGCCTCGGCGCACTTCCCGCACGCCGTGCACTTCTCGTTCACGAAGCGGGGGTTCAACTTGATGGTGACGTCGAAATCCCCCTCTTCACCGGAGATCTTCTCCACCTCGGCCAGGGTGAAAAACCGAATCTTCGGATTGTTCTTGATCCGCCGAAAATTGATTTCCAGGCCGCAAAAAGGGGGGCAGAGCTTTGGGAAATAGTGATGAAGCTGGGCCACACGCCCGCCGAGGTAAGGATTCTTCTCAACGATGTAGGTGTCGTAACCCGCCTCGGCGGCTTCGATCGCGGCGGTCAGCCCGCTCATTCCGCTACCGACCACCAGGATACTTTGAGTCTCGTTGTTTGCCATGCTCATCCTCCTAGGTGAATGATAATATGCCTGAAGCGACCCATGACGAACAGTCGCTCTCTCTGATCGAAGGCACTGGTCTCTTCCGGCACAGGGCGTGTGCATCGCACCCCGGTCCAAGGCTGGCTTTATATACCTAAAGCGCAGGTGGAATGCAAACAAAAAAGAGGAAAATCCGCTAGAAGCCTTGCCACTTACACCATTCCGCACGGCCTGTTTCGACGGAGTTTTCGTCAGGCCCACCTCCCCCATGACAGGGCAGACGGTCTCCATGGAAACCATAGGCAGGGATCCCGCCCGGAGGCTCATTTCGTTCAAAAAAAGCCCCGGTCGTCCCAAAGGAACGGCCGGGGCTCACAGCTGGTTCACTCACGTGAAACGTCGGCTCTACATGCAGGGCCTAGACGCCCGGGATATTCCAGACATCCCGTTTCATCATCTCCCACTCACCGGAAGCGGGATTCCAACGGCAGTTGGCGAAACAATGCCAGTTCTGCTCGTCCATCTTGGGCGTGTCGGCGCGGAAGTAGTAACCGGGCCACCGGGTCTCTTCCCGGAAGAGCATGGTGCGGATGTGGGATTCAGCGATCCACATCCTCTGGTTGTTCTCCCAGACCCTCATCAGCTCATGAAGGTCCCGGGCACCCTGCTTGTCCGAGTCGTCCTTGAGCATGGCCATCAGTTCGAGACCGCGTTCCAGGAGGGACTTGGAGGTCTTGAAGGCCGAGGTCACACCACCGGCATACTCGTCCATGATCTTCTGCAGACGGTGCAGGAACTGCCTCGGCATGATGTAGTGCGTGTTCACCTCCACATCGGTGAACTCGTTCTGGTTCTTTTCAACCAGCTCGAACGGCGTCAGAATCTTGGCCTTGAGCTCTTCCACCTTGGCCATATCCACCTTGGGCTCGGCGCCCTTCTCGACGATGTATTTCACCGCCGCCTTGGCCGCGATCCGACCCTCGGTGTGGGAACCGGAGGAGAACTTGTGGCTGGACGCGCCCGATGCATCGCCCACTGCGAACAAACCGTCCGCCGTGGTCATGTTGGCGTATCCCCATTTGTACGGGGTATCCAGGTCTTCGGGACCGCTGACCCAGGCGCCGGAGGCACCGGAGTGGGAGCCGATGAAATAGGGCTCACAGGCCGCGATCTCGGAGTGCTTCTGCTCGGGGTAGACGTTCATGGACGCCCAGAGAATGGCCTGGGAAATGGTCATGTCCAGGAAGTCTTCCCACGCCTCGCTCTCCAGTTCCTTCATCTTCTTCTTGAAGGCCTTGGGGTCGTCCTTGTACTCGTCGGCGATTTTCTGGATGGCCTCATGGGTCTCCATGTACAGGGGGCCCAGACCGGCGTCCACATCCAGCATGCCCAGGTAGTTCCGCAGGTTGGCCGGGATCGGCTTGGCCAGCCCGTAGGGGGCCCAGTTGTTCAGCTCTTCCTTGCGGACCACCATGTACTCACCGCCCTGGGCACTGATGGCACGGGACTTGAACAGCAGGAACCACGCGCCCACCGGACCGTACGCATCCTTGAAGCGGACCGGAATGAAGCGCACTTCCTGGCAGGTCATCTCGGCGCCGGCCTGCAGAGTGAAGTAGGCGCTGGAGCCGGAGTTGAACGGAGGATACCAGGATCGGCCGAAGCCCTCACCCACGGACCGCGGACGGAATACGTGCACGGCGCCACCCAGGCCCACGATCACGGCCTTGGCCTTGAACACGTAGAACTTGTTCTCGCGGGTGCTGAAACCCACGGCGCCCACGCACTTGTTGCCGTCCATGAGCGGATCCACGATAAAGACGCGCTCGAAGATTTCACCGCCGGCGTCGGCGATGGCGTTCTTGGCCGCCTCGGCGATGAGGATCTTGTAGGACTCGCCGTTGATCATGAGCTGCCAGCGGCCTTCATGGACGTACTTGCCGTTCTCGTCCTTCCAGATCTTGAGGCCCCATTTCTCAAACAAGTGGACGGTACCGTCCACGTGACGGGCAATGTTGTAGACCAGGTCTTCACGGGAGATGCCCATGAGGTCCTGACGCACGTACTGAACATACTCTTCGGCCGTGTTGTCACCGTCGCCGATGCCCACGTACTGGTTGATGGCTGAAAGGCCCATGGCAACGGCGCCGCTGCGATCCAGGGCTGCCTTGTCCACGAGCGTGACCTTCAAGTTGTTCTTCTTGGCCCAATAGGCCGCCTCGGTCGCTGCACCGCAACCGGAGAACCCCCCACCAAGAATCAGGAGGTCCGTGCTGACTTCTACGGTTTCAAAGTTTGCCATAATGATCTCCCTCCTTTTACTTATCTCGTGGGAACCGCGTCCATTCCGAGGGACGCAGGTTCGGTGGCCAGGGCTTCGTTGTTCAGATCATCGTGGGTCGGGTAACCGGCCAACGGATCGGCTGAACCTTCGGGTGTGGTCCTAATGGGGAACTTGAACCTCTTTACGGAGCCGTCACGGAACTTGACGGTCCACATGATGTCCTCGGACCCCCTCAGCGGCGTGGCACTACCGCCCAAGGGCACAAAGTCGGAGTAACCGCGGACGTCCATGGCCTGCTGCGGGCAGATCTTGACGCAGCACATGCACTCCCAGCACATCTGGGGGTCACGGTTGTAAGCCTTCATCCGCTCCTTGTCCAACACCATGAGGTCGTTGGGGCAGATGTACATGCAGGCGGTCTTGTCCTGCCCCTTACAACCGTCACATTTCTCAGTAATCACATAGCTTGGCATTTGAACACCTCCTGAAATGTCAAATTGGAAAACAACGCAAGGGTCTCAGTGGTTGGTGACGCGTGTTTCGTTGCACCTCCTTTCTCATACTGTTTGGGGAGCTAGGCGCAGGAGACCTCCCGTCCGGGAGGTCTCCTTCTCTTCCAACAAAGGGTCTACTTTTTCTTCACGTCGCCGGTGGCGGCGCCGTGCAGCTTGACTTCCACCTTCTCCTCCAGGTTCTGGTAGTAATCCTGGAGAATGGCCACGACTTCGGGACGGGAAAACTCCTTGGGCATATCACCGCCCTCGGACAGGGTCTTTCGGACCATGGTGCCGGACAGGAGAAGCCGATCGTCTTTACCGTGGGGGCAGGTCTTCATGGAGGCCATGCCACCGCACTTGTAACAGTGGAACGTCCAATCGATGTTGAGATTTTCACACTTGAGCGAGCCCTCGGGGATCTCGTCGAAGATCTTCTGCGCGTCAAAGGGGCCGTAGTAGTCACCCACGCCGGCATGGTCCCGCCCGATGATCATGTGGCTGCAACCGTAGTTCTGGCGGAACGTGGCGTGGAGAAGGGCCTCCCTGGGTCCGGCGTACCGCATCTCCATGGGATATCCGCCCTGGACCACCGTGTCTTTAACGAAGTAATTGTCCACCAGGGCCTGAATCGCGCGCACGCGCACGTCGGCCGGGATGTCCCCGGCCTTCAGCTTGCCCACGAGCTGGTGAATATAGACGCCGTCCATCACTTCCACGGCGATCTTGGCCAAAAACTCGTGGGAACGGTGCATGGGATTGCGAAGCTGGAGTGCGGCCACCCGTTTCCAACCCTTGTCGTCGAAGATCTTCCGGGACTCGGCGGGGCGCTGGTAGATCTTCCCGAACTGCGCGGGGTAGAAGCTCTCACTGATCACTTTCACAGGACCAGCCAGGTTATACTTGGCCTGTTTCATGACCTTTTCGACACCAGGATGCTCCATATCCGTGGTTCCAAAGACCTTTTTACACTCGTGTTCTTTGTCGATGGTGTACTTCTCGGAGACTTGCATGGTGGCGATAATCGTGCCGGTATCCTCGTCCTTCAAGGCCACCTCATCCCCTACCTTCACGCCTTCATCATCCGTGGAGAATGTGATCGGGATGGGCCAGAACGTGCCATCCGCCATGAGAAATTTGTCACACACTCCCTGCCAGTCCGCCTTGCCCATGAATCCTGTGAGCGGTGTGAAGGCGCCGATGCCCAGCATAATCAGATCCGAGGTCTCCCTCGAAGTGGACGTCAGTTGTTTGAGGCCTTTGGCCTTTTGCTCTTCCGCCTTGAGGGCGTCGCCCTCGAGCAGCAGCGGCATGAGCCTCTCTTCTTTTCCATGGGGGGGAACAAGTTTCGACATACACGGTCCTCCTTTTGATTTTCAGTCGAGTGGGGTGGCTTAAACACACCAAAAAAATTGGGTTCATTTTAAACGTTTATTATCTTGTGCAAATTGGAACAAGCATCTTTATATCGAATTTGTGAGTAGTGTCAAGGAAAAATCAAATCCAAGCCCCCCTGCCCCGGGCCCAATCCGGAGGCCCGGGCGCAGGAGAAAAAACGGTTTGTCGATCACATACCAAACAGAAATCCGGGCCCTTCTTGACATCCCTTTCGGCTTCTGATTCAACCGGGAATGGTGTTGTGAAACACCTCTTTTTCCGGGTGACGCCGCAGGAAATTCCGGACTCCTCCATTGAGAATGGCGCTGGCATAGTTTTTTCAACCCTTTTTCATGCACTCCGGGCCTCATGAAGGAGTGATCATGAACCAGAATGAATCCAGCATCCTTCTGCTCGGTCCGGGCACATCTCGACTTCTGGCCGACCGGGGCAGTCCCGCCGTGCTCCTTCTGCAACGAACTGATTGCCCTTGCAAAAGGGTGCGATCTTCTTATACTGGAGTGCTCTTTGCCGGAAGACCTCGCCGCTGACGGGCACCTCACGCCCCGGCTGGCCGGGGAACCGGCTGCCGCATCCGGAGCGGACAGACTTCTGTTGCTCCATTTCTACCCCGAAGTCATGGCCGCACATCCGAGAGCGGAGGTCCGGGCGGCCTGCCTTGGAGAGTTGGTCATTGGACGGGATTTTCCAGTGGTACGGGCCTGAATAGGACCCACGCATCGACACATCCTCAGCGGACCGGTACAGTCCGCATATGAAAATTTCCAGGGGGAAATGCCATGCCCTCGAAGCACAAGTCATCCGCAACCGTCATCCATGTGGACGATGCCGTGGGGAAGGTCCTCGCCCACGACATCACCGAGATACGCCCGGGCCAGTTCAAGGGCCCGGCATTCAAGAAGGGACGGGTCATTCGCGAGGACGACCTGGAGCACCTGAAAAGGCTCGGAAAGGAGCACCTCTACGTCCTGGATCTTTCCCCGGGGGAAGTCCACGAAGACGAGGCCGCTCGGCAGCTCGCCGAGGCCCTGTGCGGCCCGGGGACCCATTTCGACACGCCGCCTGCTGAAGGGAAGATCTCCCTCAAGGCCTCGCACGAGGGGCTCCTCAAGGTAAACGTGGATGCCCTGATCGCCTTCAACCTCGTGCCGGACGTCACCTGCTCCTCCAGGCACACCAATACCCTGGTCCGGGAGGGAGACATTGTGGCCGCCACGCGGGCCATTCCCCTGATCATCGAGGAAGGACTCCTGAACCGAGCGGTCCAGGTCGCCCGGGAGGCCGGCGGAATCGTGTCGGTCCTGAAGACGGCCCCGCTCGACACCGGTCTGGTGATCACCGGAAACGAGGTCTTCACTGGAAGGATCGAGGACAAGTTCGCACCCATTCTCCGCAAAAAGGTATCCGAATTCGGCTGCCCCCTTCGAGAGCCCCGGTTCGTGCCGGATGATCGCGGCCGAATCGCTCAAGCCATTCGCGATTTTATCGACTCGGGGGTCGAACTGGTCATTGTTGCCGGGGGAATGAGCGTGGATCCGGATGACGTGAGCCGCCTCGGCATTGCGGATGCCGGTGCGTCGGACACGGTATACGGTTCCCCGGTCCTTCCCGGGGCCATGTTCCTCTACGGAAGGATCGGCGACGTACCGGTCCTGGGCGTCCCGGCGTGCGTCCTGTATTATCGAGCCACCGTACTGGACCTCGTCCTGCCCCGAGTCCTGGCCGGAGAGCGGATTTCCCGCAGCGACCTGGCGGCCCTGGCCCATGGAGGACTCTGCATGAACTGCCCCACCTGCCGCTATCCGGTCTGCCCGTTCGGGAAATAAGGGCGTTCCGTGTAAAAAGACGGTGTGTCAGTGGTGGTGCCGGCGGAGGGAATCGTGACGGTGTCTGTGCCGGTGAAAACGGCTAAAAACTTCGGGTGAGAAGGCGGCGGTTGAGAATGAGGAGGTCCTGCCGAATCGGCGAGTCGGGCAACTCCGTGAGGGACTTCTCCGCCCGGTGTGCCTGGGACCGGGCCTCCTCCTGAATCTCGTCCAGGCCGCCCGCATCCCGGACCCGTCGAATGACCATGTCAACGTCCTCATCCCGGAAGGGGCCGCTCTGAAAACGGGCCTGAAGCGCGGCGGCCTCACTCTGTTCCATGCGGGCAAGCGTTAGTATCAGAGGAAGAGTGATCTTCCTCTCCCGCAGGTCTTTGCCCACAGGCTTTCCGAAGACTTCCTGGGTGGAGGTGTAGTCGAGCAGGTCGTCAATGAGTTGAAAGGCCGTCCCCAGGGCCAGGCCGAAGCGGCCGAGACATTCGGTTTCCTTTTCTCCGGCCCCCGCAAGGAGCGCGCCGCAGGAGCACGCCGCCGAGATCAACACGGCCGTCTTGGCCGTAATGATCTCCATGTATTCCTCCCGGGTCAGGCCCCAGTTGTTCGTGTGGGCCACTTCCAGCATCTGGCCCTCGGCCATTCTCGTGGTGGTTCGGACCAGGGTTTCCAGAAAGGGGATCCTTCCGCACTCCACGGCGAGCCCCAGAAATTTGGAAAAGAGAAAATCCCCCCCGATTACTGCGGAATGGTTTCCCCAGACGCGGCCCGCCGAAGGCTTCTTCCTTCGGAACTCGGCGTTGTCCAGCACATCGTCGTGGAGCAGGCTCGCGGCATGTATGGCCTCGAAAATGCCGGCGTACCGGTAAAGACCGTCTTCACGGGCGCCGCAAAGACGGGCGGAAAGAACGAACAGGAGCGGCCGCAATCGCTTGCCCTCTCCCAGCAGGGAATACCGCGCAATCTCCTCCAGTCGGGGAACCCGGCTCTGGACGTGTTCCTCCATTGCGGCGTGGATCCGTTCCACCTCCACCTCAAACCGCAACGAGGCCTCGCGTACCCCCTCTTCGATCCCTTCCGCTTGCTGCACTTTCGGCACCATGCTCACCAGACGTGTCCACCGCCGTGTCCGGGAATCCTGCACCTTCCGTGGCGGGCCCACCCTTCCTCGATTCCGGCTCTCCGCATCGGGCCGAACTCAACCCGTGCCCGAAGCCGCATGGAGGGGAATCGAACGACCGCATAACCGGATCGAACGGCCGCCCCGTGTTTCCGTATGGCCTGCAATCTAAATTCAATCACTCGGGATTGTCAAAGCAAAACTCACCGGGTAATCGCGCCCCGGCCTTCGCCGTGCCAGGACTGTCTCTCTCCTCAAGCGGGTCTACGATCTCCCCCACCAGATCATAGGGATGAGCCTCCGTCAGGCGCACCGGGACAATGCTTCCCACATCGGCGCGTCCCCGGTTAATCAGGATTCGCCCATCCACGTCCGGGGCCATGCCGGCGGTCCGTCCCACCAGAAGAAGGTCGGTCTCCGGACAGAGGCCTTCCACCAGGACCGGTTCGATCCGACCCACCATAGCCCGTTTTCTTCGAAGGGACACACCCGATTGAATACGCATGATCCGGTCAAAGCGACGCTCCGCCACCTCGCGGGGAACGGGATTGGGTAGCCTGCACGCAGGAATGCCCTTTTCCGGAGAAAACACAAAGGTACCCACATGATCCAGGTCCGCCTCGGCCACAAAAGCGCAGAGTTCCTCGAAGGCCTCGGGCGTCTCACCGGGAAACCCCACCATGAGTGTGGTTCGAATGCGGATGGTCCGTTTCAGGGAGCGGATCCTTCCCACCATGTCCAGGGGCCGCTCCCGGCGGGTTCCCGTCCTCTGCATGGCCTGAAGAACACTCGTATTTACGTGCTGAAAGGGAATATCCAGATAGGGACAGATCCGTTCCTCCGTCTCCATGAGGGAGAGCAGACGACCGGTGACGCCGTAGGGATGGGCGTAGAGCAGGCGAATCCATTGAAGCCCGTCCACCGCCAGAAGGGCCTCGAGAAGTTCCTCCAGACAAGACTCCCCGACACGATCCGCACCGAAGGTTGTCGTGTCCTGGGCCACCAGGTTCAGTTCCACCACGCCGGCGCCCGCGAGTTGCCTGGCTTCTTCCACCAGGGACTCGACGGATCGGCTCCGCAAGGGACCGCGAAGCACCGGAATCATGCAGAAGGAACAACGGTGGGCGCACCCGTCGGCGATCTTCAGATAGGCACTGAAACCCGGCCCGGAAATCAGACGGGGGGTGCCACGGTCGGTCGGGAAACCAGGCGGTCCGATGATAAACGGCGCCTGTTCCCTGCGTGGATCATCAGACAGGAGTTCGAGAATCCTGTGCATCTCTCCGGTTCCCGCCCAACCGTCCACCTCGGGGATCTCCCGGGCCAGTTTGTATCCATACCGCTGCACAAAACACCCGGCCACGACGATGCGGTCGAGTTCCCTCTGTTCCTTCCGCTGGACCATCTCGAGAATCGTCTCGATGGTCTCTTCCACGGCCTCCTGGATGAAGCCACAGGTGTTGACCACCACGGTCCGGGCCTCCTCCAGGCGCGGGACGATCCGATATCCCGCGGCATTGAGGAATCCCATCATGGTCTCACTGTCCACCAGGTTCTTGGCACATCCCAGACTGACCACAAAAACATCCCGGGCCGTGTTCACTCTTCCCCCCAGTGCAAGCCTTCAAAGGCCGCGCACCATAATCCATGGTTCGCATGAATTCGTTTCCTGCCGGAGAGGGTGGGGACGCCCATGGGAGTCACGGGTTTTTCTTCAGGCTTCGAGACAGGCGCCGAAGGAGCGTCATGGCAAAGTTCTTGAGAAAAATGAGCTGGATGGACTCGGGCGACTTGTCGAGCAGTGTGGCGCTGATTTTCATGAGGATGCAATCCGTATCCGCCACCACCGTGGCGGTGCGGGCCTCTCCGCTCAGGTAGGACATCTCCCCGAAGCACTCACCTCTTCCGACAACGGCGATCTTGCTGTCGTTTCTCTGAACTGCTGCCCGCCCGCTGAGAATGATAAAGAAGGAATCGTCGATGTCCCCCTCGGCCACCATGACGCGCCCCTTGGGGAACTTGATGATACTGCTCGCCTGCAGGATCTGCTTGACGTGATCGCGCTCAAAGTGTTCAAAAAAAGGGACGCTGTGAACATAATCCACCACGTCTTCGGCCTTGACCTTCGCGGTCCGGCCCATCCCCTTGAGGCCCCTGAGCGCCACCCTCAAATCGTAGGCGAAATCGGCACAGGTCTGGTACCGCCGGTTGGGATCCTTTTCCAGGGCCTTCTGGGTGATCTTGGCGAGAACTTCCGGGACTTCGGGGCGAACCCGGCGGACGGGGACGGGATCCTCGTTGGTGATCTTATACATGATGGCATAATAATTATCCCCGTCAAAGGCCTTTTCCCCGCAGAGCAACTCGTAGAGCACGCAGCCCAGGCTGAATATGTCGGTCTTGTCCTCCACGGGCTCCTCCCGAACCTGTTCGGGAGACATGTAACTGGGAGAGCCGATGATCCCTTCGGATGCGGTCTGCTCGGTCTTGATCCGGGCGATTCCAAAATCCGTGATGCGGACCGATTCCGACTTGTTCAGCATGATGTTGGAGGGCTTGATATCTCGATGAACGACGCCTTTCTTGTGGGCGTAATCCAGGGCATTGCAGGCCTGGAACATGATCTCCACCACCTTGCTGAAGGGCAGCAGCGTGTCTTTGCGGCATAAGGATTGGAGCGTCGGGCCATCGATGTACTCCATGGTGATGTAACAGAAATCCTCATGCATCCCGGCATCGTAGATGGCCACGATATTGGGATGCATAAGCCGCCCCGCGGACTGGGCCTCGATGAAGAAACGCTCCCGGTATTTGTTGGCCTTCTCCTCGACCATTCCTGCCTCGGGTCTGGAGATCTTGATCCCCACATACCGGTTGATGTAGGGGTCCTTGCCCAGGTACACCACGCCCATGCTTCCCTGGCCGAGTTTGCCCACGATCTCGTACCGGCCCACGGTCTTCAGGTCGGAGAGGTCCTGAAAGAACTCGGTGTCGATCGGGGTGTCCTGATCTTTTCCTTTGGAGAGGAACTTGAGCTTCAACCAGCTGGTAAAGCCGTGCTTCTGCGCCTCGACGTCCCCATTTGTGTTTTTCGCCAACAAAAACGGCTCCTCTACAGGGTGATGGCGGACCATATCACAGAGCATGATGAATGTATACCGAATGGGTCGGATCCGGCCGCCCTTTCCCGCGTCCTTTTCCAATCCGGCTCCTGCTCCTTCAGAGACCTCCCTTTTGAATCAGCCCTTGAATGTCCAGCCGATTCACCACATCCGTAAAGAGGTCGCTCATGACCTGGTGGGCCTGTTTTAACCCCAGAATTTTCACCCGTTCGGCCTCCCCGGTCATGGACTGCCGGGCCGTCACCTTCCCGTTTAGGCCCACCCAGGCCTCGTAAGTCATTCGGGCGATCCAGGTCCGTTCCTTCAAATCCAGGGAAAAGGTCAAAAGGGACACTCCAAATGCCACATCGCCGTCGGCCTGCCGGTCGACTACCTCACCTCCAAGATTCTGAATCCGCTTCGCAAAGACCTCGCGAAACATCGAAGGAATATCCTTTGACCCCATCGGGAGTGTCGGATCACTCCCATGAGAGACATACAGATCCACATTTCCCGAGTGGTATGTGAACTCCTTCTGAGCACCCGGGCCCAACAGGCCCCGGTCTTGCCGGTGATCCTGAAAATCGATGAACACCCTTTTCCCCTCCAGAGCCTTGGAGGGGTCCGGGATCTCATAGACCACCCGCACATCCTGAATCGTCGCACACGACGGCAGCAACACCGCCAGCATCAAGACAAAAACCAGGCCCAGGCGCACGCCTTGATTTTTCCGCCCCATTTTTCTATTCTCCTTTCTCGTTTTCATTTCTGAAGCTTTCCTATGACTGAAGACGCGCTCATGTGGACAAAAAAAGGCGATGACCGCTCTCACCGCAAAACCTACGTGTCCCGCAAACTCCCTGTCAAGGGAAAGGCCGCCCTCATGACCCCGAACACCGAGGTCCTGTCCCCGGACGACCGGGAGCTCTTTCAGGATGCGTGGAACACCACGCGTTCCTTGCACGGTACCGATATCACCTTCTATCTTCCGGGCATGATCCGCTACGGGCGGGACCGCGGAAAATACCCGGCCGTTTCCATCACGGGGGATCGGTGCGATCTCCAGTGCGATCACTGCCGGGGCCGGCTTCTCAGGCCTATGATTCCTGCGGAACGTCCCTCGGAATTGATCGAAAAGGCCCGGCTGCTGAAGCAGAGAGGGGCGTACGGCATCCTCCTCAGTGGAGGCTCCGACCGGGAAGGACGCCTCCCATGGAAACGCTTCACACCGGCGATCCGGCGCATCTCCGCGGAGACCGGCCTGACGTTGACCGCACACGCAGGCTTCCCTGATGCAGAGGACTGTGAACTCCTTCGCCGCGCCGGCGTCCGGCAGGCCCTGATCGATGTCATGGGTGACGATGAAACCGCGACCCGGGTGTATCACCTGCATTCCCTGGACAGAGTGATCCGCTCCCTGGACGCCTTGTCCGGGTCCGGCCTTCCCCTGGCGCCGCACATCGTGGCAGGCCTCGATCACGGCCGAATGCGCGCCGAACTCAGGGCACTGGAGATCATTCGAACATACGATCCCGCCGTAGTGGTGATCGTCGTACTCACAGGTCTTCCAGGCACGCCCATGGCCTCTGTGAAGCCCCCGCCGGCCCTTGAGATCGCCCGTCTGATCGCTCGGGCCCGTCTTCTCATGCCCGGCGTACCCCTCTGCCTCGGGTGCGAACGCCCCCGAAACCGGGACGGGGAACTTCTGGAGATTCTCGCTTTGAACGCAGGGATCACCGGCATGGCCGTATGGTCGGAAGAAGCGGTCACGGAGGCACGGAGGCTGGGCCTCCGCCCGCGTTTTCAGGCCACATGCTGCTCCCTGCCTTTTCACGCACCCTTTTCGTGTAAGGGCCCCGGTTGAAATGACACGTCGGTCTTTTCAGCGAGGAATCGCCCCACAGCCTCGTTGACGGTTTCGGGGTCTTCGAGCATCACCATGTGCCCGGCCTCCGGCACCCTCACCAGGCGCGAACCTGCGATCTCCCGATGCAGGTATTCCGAATAGCGCATGGGAGTGAGGAGGTCCTCCTCCCCGCAGATCACGAGGGTGGGAAGCAGGATATCCTTGAGACGTTCCCGAAGGTCAAAACGATCACACGCGGTGAAATCGCCGTGTGTGGTCTCGGGGGAAGACCGGCGAAGGGACGCCGCCACGCGTTCCCTGACCTCGGGCGGAGCGCTTCCGCCCAGAGCCGCCCCATCGATGGTCTTGAGGAAGCCCTCGAAGTCTTCCCGGAGAAGACGGAAAACCACCGGGGCTACGCCTAATTTGGCTCCGGTACCCACCAGCACGAGGCCCGCGAGCGGCAGGGATCCGGACACGGCCATGTCCATGGCGATCGCCCCGCCCATGGAGTGTCCCATCAGGACGCAGGGTATCCGGCCCAGGACCTCGTGAATCACCTCCAGAACCCAACGGCTGTAAGCCCGGATCTCCTTCTCCCCTGTGCCTCCCGATCCTCCGTGGGCCGGCAGTTCCAGCCTGAGTACCCGGCGGTCCTCTGCAAACCGGCGATCCTGAAACTCCCACATGGCGGCATCGCCTCCTGCACCGTGAATCAGCACCAGGGGCGGACGACCGTCCCCCTTCTCCGGGTCGGACATCTCTACGTGGAGTATCGTTCCTCGAATCTCAACATCCATGGGCTTCCTCCTATTCCCGTTCATGCCCGGCCGCCCCGCCCGGAAACTCTCTCCGCTTCGACTCCGCCTTCACCATGGCGGCCAGCCCTTTCCTGGTGTTCATGGAAGGCTCGGCGGCCGCCCGGTCACAGAGCATCTCCAGGATCCTGCCCACTTCCGGCCCGGGTTGAAGACCGGTAATCTCCATCACATCGCGACCGTTCAGGGCCAGGTCCCGGATCCGGGTGACCAGCGGCTGGGCCATGGCCTTCTCGACCCGGCGCTCGAGTTCGTTCAGGAGGCTACCCTGCCGATCCGGTTGTCCGTGGGCACGAATATCCGCCTTGCGAAAGGCAAGAAGTTCCCTGATGTGCGACCGGCCCACCCGGCGGATAAGGCGTCGAACCGCGGCATCGCTCCACTCCGGGTTGTAGCCGATCACGTGATGCCGAATCAAGTGGGTGACCCGGTCGATCAATTCATGGTCCATGCGAAGTCGCTTCAGAATCAGGCCGGCCAGTTCGGCGCCGGCCTCCTCGTGCCCCGTAAAGCGCCAACGTCCTCCTGCCTTTGTGCGGATCCTCGGTTTGGCCACATCGTGAAGCAGGGCCGTCCACCGGAGAAGGCGTGTGGACTCCACCCGGTCCACGGTCTCCATGACGTGCTTCAGAATCGTGTAACGGTGATACTCGTTCTGTCTCTTCAGGTGCCCTTCAACGAGTTCAGGCAGAATTCTCTCCATCAGCCCTGAACGGTGAAGAATTCGAAGCCCTGCGGAGGGGCGCTCGGCGAGCAGGAGCTTCGTGAGTTCATCCCGGACCCGTTCGACCGCAACCCCGGCGATCTCATCCGCCAGAGCGTTCATGGCCCGGAAGGTCTCGGGCTCGACCCGGAATGCCAGGGTCGCGGCAAGACGTGCCGCTCTCAGCATTCGAAGAGGGTCTTCACGAAACCGGTCTTCCGGTCGGCCTACGGCCCGAATGAGCCGCGCTGCGATGTCTTTCCCGCCCTGGTGAGGGTCCAGAACGATCCGCAGCGATGGATCATAGGCCATGGCATCGAGGGTGAAATCCCGGCGGGAGAGATCCTCTTCGAGGGTACCGGGAGGTTTTCGCCCACCGCGAAACGGGGTGACCTCGTAGAGGACCCCCGTGAAAACCAGGGTCACGGTTTCGTGACGCAACCGGAAGGATCGAACATCAGAAAACAGGTCCTGGATCCGTTCGGCCCCGGCGTCCGTAGCCACATCCCAGTCCTGAATCCCTCGACCCAACCAGGCGTCGCGTACAGCCCCCCCCACCACAAAGGCCTTGTGGCCTGCACGGCTGAGCCGTTCGAGTACACGACGGACAAATGGCGGAAGGGCCTTTTCCAGGTTTTCAACGCTATGAGTGGTACGATCCGATGCGGACATCCTCTTTTTCCGTGGCCTTCACGCTTTCCACCGAGTATAGACGAACTCGTAAAACCGTTTTTCGCGCAGCGACGCCGAGAACGCCAAGAAAAAAAGTTTTTTAATATTCATTGGTTATCTTTGCGTTCTGTGCGGCCTGGCGCGATAATGTGATTTTTTATGAGGACATCAGTATACGGTCTGCATGAATCCTGAAATCAAGTCTTTTCTCCCGTTCCCAGGTCCTGCTCTGGAGGAACTCTAGTCCGAAGAGTGCTCCCATCCTTCAAAGGGGTTTATCGGGGCAGGAGCAAACCGGTCACGTGCCCACTTCTGCGGTTGAATTTCCAGCATCTTTTCCTTATACTGCAATCCGGTATTACAGGAGTCGTTTCCCGAATCAAAGGCTCCTCCCCTCCAGCGAGCAAACGGAGTCCATGGTGACCGAAAGCACAACCGACGAATCCATTGAGCGCATCGTCGCCGAAAGACTGGACAGTATTTTCGGGGATGATGAAGAAGAAGGCACGCCGCCGCCCCCCCCGGTAAACGTCTCGCCGCTGGCGGGCCTGCGGGGCGCGGCGGACGCGCTGAAGCAAGAGATCGGCCCCCAGTCCCTGGAATCACTGAAGATCCAAGTGCGCGACCTCGAGGCGATTCGAGGGGAGGATCCGCTCTTTCGACCCCTGCTGAAGATGATCGGCATGCTCCCGGACCATCTCGGCACCTCACGGGAAGAGATCCAGGCTGAGACTCTCGATATTCTCTTTTCACTCATCGGATGCATGGAGGCCATCGAGGGGAAGGAAGCCCTGACGGACATTCAGCGGCGCAGGCGGGTCCAGAAGGAGATCGAATCGTTCAAGGCCTTTCGAAACAAGGTCCAGGCCGAACAGACGGCCCTGAGGCAGAGACCGGTCCCGACCGACGGAACGGCTGTGACACCCGAACCGCCATCTCCGAGGGGAATACTCAAACCCTCCGAACCTCTATCTCCGCGGGCCACACTCGAAACCTCCGAACCTCTGTCTCCGGAATCGCCCTCTCCAACTCCTTTACCGGAAGGACCAGGGCATGGGGTACCGGAGGAAATCCACGGGCTTCGGGACCTGGTAACCGGCGGATTCGAGACCCTGGCGACACGACTGAATTCCATGGAGGCCTTCCTTGAAAAACCCTCCTCATCCCACGCCGACACATTGGAGGGGATATCTCGAATCGAGCGCCGGATCGAAGCCCTTTCCACGATCCCGAAGGCCATCGAGGGATTCCGTGTGGGCCTTCTGAAGGCCATCGCCCTCACCAACAAGACCGTCAAAGACCAGGCTCAACGGCCTTTGGACACAAAGGTTTTTACGGCCTCTGTCCGCGGGGAACTGGATGGTCTGAGGCAGGAGGCACAGGCATGGATGAAAAAGGCCGAGGGAGAGAACCGGGGCGTTCCCGCGTCCGGTGACGTCCTCTCGCGCCTGAATGACGGGATAGATCGCCTGAGAGAGGAATCGGCGTCATTGCGAGAGGAGATCCGCTCCGTTCGCTCCGATCTGGCCGACCTCCGGTCCTCCCTGAGGCTTGATAAGGGCCGCACGGAAAAAGAGACCCGGGCCCCCGTCACCCAACCGGAACCGGAGGAGGAAAACGAGAAGGCCGCCTTAGAGAGCAGCGATGCACCCGAAAGCGGGGATTCCCGTTCCGAGGAACCGGTCCCGGGAGTTACGGCGTCATCCCGGGTTCGGGAGGGATTGCCCACGGGGGCCTATTTCATCTTCCAGGCAGGGGGGAAAAAGTACGCTGTTGACGCCCGGCATGTGGTCAAGGCCGTGCGGATCGGCAACGGTCTTCAGAAAAAGGCTCAAATCCGGGGAGGGCTCACCCTGTCGGACACGACGTCCGGATTCTTCACCTCGAAAAAAGGGCTAGAAGAGGCCTGGTCCTCCATGTCCTCGGAAGAAATGAAGCAGACCTTGTACCGGCTTGTATCCGAAGAGTCCCTGGAAGGACTCGCCCGCTCCAGCGGTGGAGGCGCCCTCTTCCTGGCAGTGGAGGAAAAGAGATTCCTGGTTCTTTCGGACCAAACGCCGGAAAAGGTCTTCCTGGGAGCGCAGGATGAAATCCAGATGGCGTGCGGCGCAGGCCAAAAGTCCGGTCCTATCTGCGGTTCGATCCTTCGCACTGGAGAGAGAGAGGAGTTCTACCTCATCGTGGCGCCGGATCGGCTCGCCTGATCATGGACTCGTCTTCACCGAATCATCGGACAGCATACCGACCGGTAACCCGGCATCGAGGTGGAAACCTATGAAGGTACATGAGTATCAGGCCAAGGAGTTATTTCGCTCATTCGGTATACCCGTCCCGGAAGGCCGGGTGGCGCAATCCGGTGAGGAGGCCCTTCAGGCGGCCGCGGCCCTGCCCGGTCCTCCCTGGGTGGTGAAGGCCCAGGTTCATGCCGGAGGTCGCGGAAAGGGAGGGGGAGTCCGCCTTGTCCAGAGTGGAGAGGAGGCCGAGAAAGCGGCCCGGGACATTCTGAACCGTCCCTTGGTGACGCCCCAGACCGGACCTGAAGGCAAGCATGTCCATCGCGTCCTCGTGGAGCAGGGAGTCCGGATCGAGCGCGAGCTCTACCTGGCTATGGTGGTGGATCGCGAGACGGCGAGACCGGTGGTAATCTTCAGCCAGGACGGAGGCATGGACATCGAGGAGGTGGCCTCGAAGACGCCGGAACGTGTCCTGAAGCAAACCGTGGATCCGAGCACGGGATGGATGCCGTTCCTCGGCCGGAACCTCGCATACCGCCTGACCCCACTCCCCTCTCCTGAGGCCCTCAAGTCCTTGATGGACGTCATGGGTCGGCTTTACCGGGCCTTCGTGACCCTGGACTGCTCGCTCGCTGAAATCAATCCACTGGTGATCACACGAACCGGGGAAGTCCTGGCCGTGGACGCCAAGATGAACATCGACGACAACGCCCTGTTTCGCCACAAGGACCTGGCCGCGTCGGACGACCCGAAGGAAAAAGATCCCCTGGAACGAAAGGCCGGAGAATACAACCTCAACTACATCCGCCTCGACGGCAATATCGGTGCCATGGTCAACGGGGCGGGCCTTGCCATGGCCACCATGGACCTCATCAAGATGGCGGGTGCCGAACCCGCGAATTTTCTGGACGTGGGAGGAGGCGCCAGCGAAGAGATGATCACCCGTGGATTTGAAATCATCCTGGAAGACCCGAAGGTCAGCGCCATCCTGATCAACATCTTCGGCGGCATTCTCCGTTGCGACGTCCTGGCCAGAGGAGTCCTTGCGGCGGCCGAAAAAACCGCCATCCAGGTCCCTCTGATCGTGCGCCTTGAGGGCACAAACGTCGAAGAGGGACGGCGAATCCTGGAGGCGTCCGACCTGGAGTTTCTGGTGGCCAAGGACATGATGGAGGCGGCGGAACTGGTCACAAGCCGAGTCTCGAACTGAGCGGCCGGGACCAACCGGCGACAATGGAGAATTCGAAATATGAGTATCCTGGTTGATGAAACCACGCGCGTGGTGGTCCAGGGGATCACGGGGAAAGAAGGCGCGTTCCATGCACGCCAGATGCTGGGTTACGGGACCGTGGTAGCGGCCGGAGTGACTCCGGGCAAAGGCGGGAAAGAGGTCGAAGGCGTCCCCGTCTTCAACAGCGTTCAGGAGGCCGTTGAACGGGAAGGCGTGAACACCTCGTGCATTTTCGTCCCACCGCCCTTTGCCGCGGACGCCGTGATGGAGGCGGCTTACGCCGGCATCAAGGTGGCGGTCTGCATCACGGAAGGCATCCCTGTCCTGGACATGGTACGCGTCATGGCCATGATCCGGGACCGTGGGACCGTTCTGATCGGGCCCAATTGCCCCGGAATCATCTCCCCGGGTAAGACCAAGATCGGCATCATGCCCGGTCCGATCCATCGCCCGGGGGGTATCGGTGTGATCTCCAGGAGCGGGACCCTGACCTATGAGGTGGTCGACCAGCTTACCCGTGTCGGTCTGGGACAATCCACCTGTATCGGTATCGGCGGTGACCCCATCATCGGCACATCATTCATCGACCACCTTTCCCGATTCAGAGAAGACCCCGACACCGAGGCGGTGGTCCTGATCGGTGAAATCGGAGGCTCCGCCGAAGAAGAGGCCGCGCAGTACATTCAGGAGGCATTTCCCAAGCCGGTGGTCGCTTTCATCGCGGGACGAACCGCGCCACCGGGGAAGAGAATGGGGCATGCGGGAGCCATTATCTCTGGAGGGAAAGGACGCGCCGAGGACAAGATCGCCGCCCTGGAATCCTCGGGGATTACCGTGGTGCACAATCTGGGGACCCTCGGAGAAACGGTCCGCAAGGTGGTGGACCGCCGTTGACCCAGATGGCGTTCCTTGACTTGCCTTTGAAGCGGTGTTAGGTTGGGTTCGCTTTCCTTGGCCCAATGCCGTCTCAGGGGATGCACCAAACGCGCATGACCGAGGGACCGGTCTTCCTCGTTCATGAAAAGCCGACATCATCCCTTTCCTTCAGGGTCGTAATGCGTTCCCCATGGACAACGTGATCGACATCCAGACCCGGATCGACCGCCTCCGCCAAGGACAGCAGATGAAGCGGCACCGGGAGAAGATCCGCGCACTTCAGAAGGTGCTTCACTGCTCTTCCTGCCATCTGAAATGCGCCATGTGCGGACACCCTCTCAGCGAGCCGCCGGAGGCCCGAGGAGGAGAGATCGCTCCACCGGGTTATGCCTTTTGCGACGGCTGCAAAGGGGAATTCGAGGACTTCATATCCATCTCCAGCGGGGGAAAAGGCGCCGAGGTCTTCTGGCACACCACGGCATGGATGGAGATGTGGTCCGCTTGGCTGGACTATCAGCAGGCGATCCAGCGTTTCAAGCGCTCGCCCGAGTTTAAGCTCCTGCTGTCGGAAATCGAGGCATAGGTTCAAGAATCGCGGAGGAAATCCATGTTTGGAATCGGTATGCCGGAACTGATCATTATCTTGATCATCATCCTGATTATCTTCGGCGCAGGAAAGCTTCCTGAAATTGGCAGCGGCATCGGAAAGGGAATCAAGAACTTCAAAAAAGCAACGACAGAAAGTGAAAAGGATGAGATAGAACCCCCTAAAGAAGAAAAAGAAGAGGAGAAAAAGGAGTAGTCCTCCGAACCGTGCACGCCCCCTGCGGTCGCCGACCCTCCAGGGCGGCAACGCGCCCATTCAGGAATGGTTGGGCACAAGGCCGTTTCCCATTCAGAAATGAAGTCCCTTGATCCTCACTTCGTTCGGGAAAAAAGGCCATTTCTGGCGGGAAACTAAAAAGGGATATCGTCTTCCGGGATGGTCACGGGCTCGTCCGGCGGTTCCCCGCTGTCAGGATAGGATGCCTTGCCTTCCCTGTCAGGAGAACCCAGCATCTGCATCTCCCGAGCCACCACCTCTGTCGTGTATCGGGTATTTCCATCCTTATCATCCCATGATCGCGTCTGAATTCTGCCCTCGATATAGACTTGCTTACCTTTTCGCAGGTACTCGGCACAGATCTCCCCGAGACGACCGAAACAGACCACGCGGTGCCATTCGGTGCGAGTCTGTTTCTCTCCGGAACTCCGGTCCCGCCACTCCTCCGACGTGGCGATTCGTAGATTGGCCACGGCAGTGCCGCTCGTTGTGTAACGCACTTCGGGGTCCGCTCCCAGCCTCCCGACCAGGATGACCTTGTTTACACCCGCCATAATTTCTCTCTCCTCTCTGTGATATGAGGTCTCGAAAAATGGCCCATATAGGGTAAGGATCAGGACATTTGCCGACCACTTTACCATAGGGGAAAAAATGAAATCAAGTCGATTTCCGGAAAGTGGTAAAAAAAGGCGATTCTCTATTGACGGAATGCAGTCAAAAAAGTAAGGTTCTGTTAATTCAGGAGAATGTTCGACCTGGATCCGGGCGACCCTCGAAACAATGAACCGGAGGCAATGGCATGCTCAAACTGATTCCCATGGGTGGACTGGGGGAAATCGGCCTCAACATGATGGTCCTGGAATACGAGGGCACCATCCTGGTGGTGGACGCCGGGCTCATGTTTCCCGAGGATTACATGCTGGGCGTGGATGTGGTGATACCGGACTTCGGGTACCTTCGAGAAAACCGCGACCGGATTCGCGCCGTTCTCCTGACCCACGGCCATGAAGACCACATAGGCGCCATGCCCTTTTTGCTCCGTGAATTCCACATGCCGGTCTTCGGTACCACCTTCACCCTTGAACTCCTGAAGGAAAAACTCCGTGAGCATCAACTCGAGGAGACAGCCGACCTCCGACCCGTCTCCGCTGGAGAGAGTCTTCGACTCGACCCCTTTGAGATCGAATTCATACGGGTGGACCACAGCATCGTAGACGGTGTGGGGCTGGCCATACGAACGCCCGAAGGCATTCTGATCCATTCCGGCGATTTCAAGGTGGACCACACGCCCATGGACGGCGTCGTGACCGACCTTCCTCGGTTCGCACATTACGGAAGCCAGGGGGTTTTGGCCCTTCTCTCCGATTCCACCAATGCCGAAAAGGACGGCTTCACCCTGAGTGAAAGGGACGTGGGAAAGACGCTGGAGGGAATCTTTCGATCATCCACCGGCAGAATCATTACGGCGGTCTTTGCCTCCAACATCTCCCGCATTCAGCAGGTCGTGAATATCGCCCTCCGGTGCGGCAGGAAAATCCATTTCAGCGGCAGGAGTATCCGGTCCAACGTCCGTATCGCCAGAGAGCTCGGCTTCATTCAGGTACCGGATGAGGCCCTGATCGAAGAGCGCCGGATCGGGCAGTTCCCGGACCACGAAATCGCCATGATCACCACGGGCAGCCAGGGGGAGCCCATGTCCAGCCTCACCCGAATGGCCCGAAACCGCCATAAACACATTCAGACAAAACCCGGGGATACGATCATTCTCTCCTCCAGGTTCATCCCGGGGAACGAGAAGGCGATTACCGCCATCATCAATAGCCTCTATCGCATGGGAGCAAAGGTCATCTACGAAAAGGTTTCGGACATCCACACATCGGGACACGCCTACCGGGAGGAACTCAAGCTCATGTTGAACCTGGTACGGCCCCGCCACTTCATCCCCATCCACGGCGAATACCGGCATCTGGTCAACCATGCCTCCCTGGCCCGGGACGTGGGCATACCGGATGAGCGGATCCTCTTGGCGGAAGACGGTGACGTGATCTGCTTTGAGCAGGGTCGTGCCTTTGTGGGCGACCGCATCTCCACGGGCCGCGTACTCGTGGACGGTAAGGGTGTGGGGGACGTGGGCGAAGTGGTCCTTCGCGACCGCCAAAGGCTTTCCGGAGACGGCATGGTCATTGCCATCCTGGCCGTGGACGAGCAGACCGGAGATGTGGTGTACGGGCCGGACATCATATCCCGGGGATTCATTTTCGAAGACCAGCAGGGGACCATCCTCGAAGACGCCAAGTGCATCGTGCTGGAGATCCTGGACGAAATGGACCGGCCCGCAAAAATGGACTGGACCGAAGTCGCGCCGGACATCAAAAAGGGATTGAAACGTTTTTTTTACGGTATCCTGGGGCGAAGCCCCTTGATCCTGACGATCATCATTCCGGTCTGACGGCCTTCGTTGCCGGAAACGGCGCAGGGGTATACGGGCCCCGGGTTCAATAGCGAGGATGTGGATGTGAGCAGCAAGAAAAAGAAGCCCTTGGCACAGGTCGACACCCACGGCAGGCACTCTCCCATTCGAAAGGAGATCCGCGGTATCCTCTACCTGCTCGTAGCCATGGTACTCGGAGTGAGCCTGGGTTCATACCACCCCTCGGACCGTGTCCTCTGGGACGCCGGGGCCTCGGCGGCGGGCAAGGCGGAGAACCTCTTCGGTCCTCTGGGGGCCAACCTGGCGGACAGTCTCTTCTTCGCCTTGGGGTTTTCGTCCTTCTGGCTGGTGGCCGTCTTTGTGGCCATGGCCCTGTTCGCCTTTCTCGAACGCCCCATGCCTTCCCCCGCCCTGAACGCCCTGTCCGTGGCGTTTCTTCTTTTGTCCTTTTCAGGATTGCTCGGCCTTCGGTTCCCTGACTATATACCCTTGAGGCAAGACGGCGTCTTGAGCGGAGGCCTCGTAGGTCTTTACGTGGCCGGCTTCATGAAGGCATACCTGAACGAGTTCGGTGCCCATGTGCTCCTGGGAGCCGTCTTTGTCATCTCTCTCATGATCACCACGCGCCTCTCCTTCGGTCGGCTGTTCTCCGGGCTGATCATCCGGGCGTCCTCCCTCTTCCGCCGGCTTCGTGAAATCCGCGAGAAGCGGCGGGAGAGAAAGAGGAAAAAGAAGGTTCGAACTCAAAACCTGAAGACACAGAAGGAAAGAATCCAACGAAGGCCCACCATCATACCTCCTCACGAAGAGCCCGCGAAGAAGCCCGAACAGGAATCCTTTCCCTTCATGAAAGAGGAGGGCTCCTTTGTCCTCCCTCCCCTGGACCTCCTGGATGACCCGCCCGACAAAGGACGTGCGGATATTGCGAGAGAAAGCCTGGAAATGAACGCACGGCTTCTCGAAAATAAGCTGAGCGACTTCAACGTGGAGGGGGAGGTGGTGGAAATCCTCCCCGGCCCGGTGATCACCATGTATGAATTCAAGCCCGCGCCGGGCATCAAGATCAGTAAAGTCGCCGGCCTTGCCGATGACCTGGCGCTGGTACTCCGGGCATCGGGCGTGCGCATCGTCGCACCCATTCCCGGAAAGGCGGCCATCGGCATCGAGATTCCCAACAATACCCGTGAGCCTGTCTTCCTGAAAGAAATGCTCTCTTCGCCCGCATATACGGGCTCAACTCACCGGCTGACCATCGTCCTCGGAAAAGATATCACGGGAACGCCCGTGACCGCCGACCTGACCCGTATGCCCCACCTGCTGGTTGCCGGCGCCACCGGCACGGGAAAAAGCGTCTGCCTCAACGCCATGATCAACAGCATCCTGTTCAAGGCGTCGCCCAACATGGTCCGATTTCTCATGATCGATCCCAAGCGCATTGAACTTTCCATCTACCAGGACATCCCCCACCTCCTGCACCCCGTAGTCACCCAACCCGGCGAGGCCACCAAGGCCCTGCGCTGGGCCGTGGAGGAGATGGAGAGGCGTTACGGCCTCCTCTCGGACCGAGGAGTCCGCAACATCGAGGCATTCAACCGAAAGGCACAGAAAGGCAGACCACCCGGGACAGGCGACCAGGAAACGGCCGACTCTCCACTGCCCTACATCGTCTTTGTGATCGACGAACTGGCCGATCTCATGATGACCTCATCCAAGGAGGTGGAGGATGGAATCATTCGACTGTCCCAGATGGCACGGGCCGCGGGAATCCACTTGATCATCGCCACCCAGCGGCCGTCCGTAGACGTGCTCACCGGCCTCATCAAGGCGAATTTTCCTGCGCGAATCTCCTTTCAGGTGTCGTCCAAGGTGGATTCCCGGACCATTCTGGACACCATCGGTGCGGAGCACCTTCTCGGCGATGGGGACATGCTGTTCATGCCCCCTGGAGTCGGGCGCCTGACCCGAATTCACGGGGCCTATCTCTCGGAAAGCGAAGTAAAACGGGTGACGGACTTTCTAAGGGACCAGATGAAGCCCGATTACGACCGGAGAATCCTCGAAAAAATGGCCGAACCCGAAGAGTCCGAGGAAGACGATTTCGAGGAAGACGAAAAATACGAAAAGGCTGTGGACCTGGTGATTCAAAGCGGACAAGCGTCCATCTCCGGGCTGCAAAGGAAGCTCCGTGTGGGGTACAACCGGGCGGCTCGTATGATTGAGGTCATGGAAAGACAGGGCATCGTCGGGCCTTCGGACGGGGTTCGGCCGCGGGAGGTTTACGGCCGCAGGGAGGATGTATGAAACATTCGGTTCGTTCCAGAAAGCGGCCCGGGCCGCTCCCGATGATCCCCGCCCTTCTGGGAATACTGATCTGGGCCTTCCCGGCCACGGCCCCGGCCGACGATGCTTCGGCCCGGGAGATCCTTCAATGCCTTCAGGCGGGGCTTGAAGGGTTCCACGGTCTCACGCTGGAATACGAACGGGAGATTCTGACCTCATCATCGGCCGCTCTTCTGGGAGGGGCGGGCGGCGGGGATCACGCCTCTGGTCGCATGGATTTCCAGCCACCCCGTTTTCTGAAAATCTCCCAGGAAACCCCGCGATCGGAGATCGTGGTCACGGATGGGCATACCCTGTGGTGGTACATCCCTGAAAAACGAGAGGCCCACCGGTACAGCGCCGAGGCCATGGGCAAAGAAATGCAGGTGTTGGCGGACGTCCTTCAAGGACTCCGAGACGCCGAAGAAGACTTCGAGGTGATTCGCGACGGCCATACTGAAACGGGGGATACCAAGGTCCGCCTCATACCGGACCCGCCCTGGTCACAGACGGACCACATCAGCCTGGAGATCACCGAAGGATGCCGGTTGCGCGTCGTGGAGTTCCACAACACCGCGGGCAATGTCACTCGATTCCTGCTGGGCCCGCCCAGGCAGCGCGAGTCCTTTGAGGAGGGGTATTTCTCATTCACCGTACCCGAAGGCGTTCGCGTGGTGGATGAGGCCCCGTGATACACCTCGTCCCATGAAGTCCATCCTGCCCTTGTCATGCAGCGTGATGGAACGGCAGGGCCGTCAACGCTCCCGCAGCACAGCCGCCAGGACGTGTCCGGCGCGCATGAGGCTTTTCAGGCTGTCTACGGGCAGTACATGGTGGACATAGGGAAGGACCGCCTCCATTCCCCGATACAGGGGTTTTAAATCCGGGTCGCCGGCCGCCGGGTTCAACCAGACCACGCAACGGACCCGCTGGTGAATGGCCGCCATTTCCCGCCGAAGCATCTCCTTGGACCCCAGATCCCAACCGTCGCTCAGGACCACCACCACCGAGTGCCGACCCAGGCTCCGGTTTCCGTGCTCCCGGTTGAACTGCCTCAAGGAAAAGCCGATTCGGGTTCCTCCGGACCAGTCCGGAGCCACGCCGGACAACAGGTCGAGGACCTCTTCCACGTCGTGGTGCCTGAGAAGAGGGGAAATGCAGGTCAGGGACGTGGAAAACACGAACAGGTCGGTCCGGACACCGGCCCCCTTGATTCCCATGAGAAACGGCATGACAAAACGGGCGTAACGGTCCATGGACCCGCTGACATCGGCCAGCACCACGAGCCTTCTCAGCCGCTTCTTTCTCTGTCTGTAACGGATCCTCAGGGGAACACCGCCCGCCTTGAGGCTCTCCCGAAAGGTCCTGCGAAAATCCATGTCTCGGGGTTTGTGTGACCGACGGCTCCGTCGTGAGGCGGCGATTCGAAAAGGCGCGATCATATTTTTGAGGGCAAGGCGGGCAAACTGCAGATCCTCGGGCCGCATTTTGTCGAAGTCACGGCTCTCAAACGAGGGAACAGGGCTGTAGGTCGCCCCTTCCAGGACTTCCCGGTGCGGAAGGTCTTCTTCGGAGCACGATTCCGTGCGCCTGTTCCCCTCTCCCGGAAGTTCGTGAAAGGTGTCCTCGGGCAGGGGATCATTCCGCTCCATCGAGGACGGGTTCGGTCCGTCGGATTCGGCATCCGCATCACCCGACCAGAACGTCTCGAACACGTCGTCGAACAGCCTCCACTCAAGGTCCGAACGAACCAGGGCGGAACGCAGGGCGAAAAAAAAGACCTCTCTATCGGAGAGGCCCACGAGATCCAGGGCTCGCAGGGCTTCGGTCACGGACGATGGAAAGACCTTGAATCCATGCGTCTTCAACAGGGCTGAAAAGCGAATGATCCGCTGGAGCAGTCCGTCTTCACCCATACGCAATCTCACGGGCGGCGACGGGATCACGCCCCACCCTCCGCCGTCAGGAGATCTTCGCGGTGATGGGGATCGGACCAGATCTCCTCGCGAAACTTGCGGATGTCATCCCGGTGCTTGAGGATGCAACCCAGGGTCTCCAGAACCAGGGTTTCGTCCAGGGATGAGCGCTGCATGGCGATGAGGGCTGCGGCCCAGTCCAGGGTCTCGGACACACCCGGCCTCTTCATGAAGTCTTCCCGGCGAATTTGCTGCATGAACGCCGTGATCCGGGATGCAAGTCGCTCCTCGATCCCCGGGAGGCGGGCCGTCAGTATCCGGTATTCCTTCTCGAAGGAGGGATAATCGATCCAGTGGTAGAGACACCGCCTCTTCAGGGCATCGTGGACGTCACGGGTCCGATTGGACGTCACCACCACCATGGGCCGCTCCTCGGCCTTCATGGTCCCGATTTCGGGAATGGTGATCTGGAAATCGGCCAGCACCTCCAGCAGGAAGGCCTCGAATTCCTCATCGGCCCGGTCAATCTCATCGATGAGCAGAATGGGCGCCCTGCCGTTAACGCTTGTGATCGCATCCAGGAGAGGGCGCCGAATCAAGAATTCCGGGCCATAGATCTCCTGTTCGATACGCTCCTTCCCCTGACTTTCTTGTTCGGCCATACGGATGTGGAGAAGCTGCTTGGGATAGTTCCACTCATAAAGGGCCGTCGATGCATCCAGCCCCTCATAGCACTGAAGTCGTATCATCCGGGTCTGGAAAAGTCGTGACATGACCAGGGCCACCTCGGTCTTGCCCACACCAGGCTCCCCCTCCAGAAAAAGCGGCTTCTCCAGCCGGTGGGCCAGAAAGAGCACGGTCGCCAGGGCGCGATCCGCGATATAGCGATCCGAGGCCATCGCCTCGGTCACCTTTTCCACCGAATCAAAACAGACGTTTCTATCCATGGTTTCCCCTGTCCCGCTCCAGCCGGTCGGTCTCCCTGCGGTTTGTGTGCCGAGCTACGAGCCATGAGTGACGTCCCCACCCGTCACACCACTGAGCGAGTCACCTCGAACCATCAGAGGGCGAGTGCGGCGCTCAGGCCAAGCGCCTTTGAGGTGTCACTTTTTCTTGAACAGGGCTTCGAGGGCCTCCATGGCGCCCCCCCGCTTGGTGCCGTAGCCGCCGCCCCGATGGTGCCCCTTGCTTCCCCGAGGAACAAAATACTCGCAGAAGTTGGCCCGTTCCTTGTCCCGTATGGGCTCGGCGCTGACTTCCTTGCAATCGTTATACGCCCGGGGATCGTAAAACTTGCATTGTTTGCAACAACGCAGGTCACGGCCGCACTTGGGACAGGAGTCCCTTCGGCCCACAGGGGCCTTCATGTCGATTTTGGAACCACAAAACACGCAGTTCATGGATCTTGCTTCCTCCTTCCGGTTCGGCCGGGTCCACACACCGGCCGATGAGTCGATGTTCACCATTCGCAGCGTTTACGACCGAAACGGCCATGACCGCTCAATGCGTCCGTCCGCAGGATCGGAGAAGGCGGAACGAGGCATGCCGCCCACTCCTGCGGGGGCTTTCTTTACAATTCAAGGCACCGCGCCTACAATGAATGGAATGAATATACCCGGGGTGTGTCCCATGAAAAAAAGGACGGCTCCTCCCTATCGTTTTGTCGAGCACACGGCGGATATGGGCGTTCGGTTTTGCGGAAAGGACATGGACGATCTGTTCTCCAATGCGGCCATGGTCCTGAGAGATCTCCTGGTCTCCATCGACTCCCGGGAGGAGACACCGGTGCCGGTCGCCGTTACTTTGACCGGCGAGGATCCCGCCGATCTTCTGGTGCGATGGCTTGGGGAACTGCTTTATCTCTTCGAGGGAGACTCTCTCGTCACGACGAGGGTTACCATGCAAACCCTCACACACATCGAACTCCATGCAACGGTCTGGACCATCCCATTTCGTCCCGAACGCCACAAACGGCTGCATGACATCAAAGCCGTCACCTATCATCAGGCGCAGATCATCGAAAAAGACGGCCGACTGGAGGCGGTCATCCTCTTCGATGTCTAGGAGGGCCAACAGCCCTTTGTCGACCCCGGCATGAACACCGGTCCGCGACCGGCAGGAGATACCCATGGACATTCAACTTCGCCCTGCGGGACCTTGCCGCTGGGAAATTCCGCGAACCGGCCATATGCGCGTCCCCGGCGTGGTTTTCGCCAGTCCGGAGTTGATCGAGCCCATACGAAAGGACCAGAGCCTGATTCAGGTGGCCACCGTCGCCTCGCTTCCGGGAATCGTCCGCCACTCCCTCGCCATGCCGGACATCCACTGGGGGTACGGTTTCCCCATCGGCGGCGTTGCCGCGTTTGATCCGGACGAAGGCATCGTCTCCCCGGGAGGCGTGGGTTACGACATCAACTGCGGATGCCGCCTGATGACCACAGCCCTCCAGGCCCATGAAATCCGACCCAGCCTGCGGCGACTCGTCCTGGCCCTGTTCCGGGACATCCCTACGGGTGTTGGTTCCACAGGCGCGCTCCACCTTTCGGCAAAGGAAGAGGTCGCGGTTGCCGCGGAAGGCGCCCCTTGGGCCGTCAAGAAGGGCTACGGAGAAAAGGCCGATCTCGACCGTACCGAGGATGGGGGCGTCATGAAGGACGCCGATCCCGAAGTCTTGAGCGAACGAGCCGTAAAACGGGGTCTCAACCAGTTGGGCACGCTGGGCTCGGGGAATCACTTCCTGGAAATTCAGGTCGTGGATCAGGTCTTCGACGATTCTATCGGCCGCGCATTCGGGCTTCATGAAGGCCGGGTCACTGTGATGATCCACACCGGGTCCCGAGGTTTCGGTCACCAGATCTGCGATGACTTCCTCAAAACCATGGCAAGCCGGGTTTCCATGCACGGCATTCAAGTCCCCGATCGCCAGCTTGCTTGTGCACCCCTGCGTTCTGATTTGGGAAAACAATACCTCTCCGCCATGGCGTGCGCGGCGAATTATGCATGGACCAACCGGCAGATTCTGATGCATCGTGCGCGGGAAACGATCCTATCCGAGTTGGGGATCGGGCCCGCTGAATTGGGCATGGCGCTTCTGTACGACGTCTGCCACAATATCGCCAAAATGGAATCCCATCGGATGGAAGGCCGAACCGTCTCACTGTGCGTGCATCGAAAAGGCGCCACCCGGGCGCTCCCCCCCGGTCATGCTGCCCTCCCCCCCGTGTACCGGCGTTCGGGTCAGCCCGTCCTCATCCCTGGAGATATGGGTACCTACTCATATGTCCTCGTCGGAGCGCCGGGCGCGGCCGAACTGAGCTTCTCATCCACCTGCCACGGTGCCGGACGGTTGTTGAGCCGGGGGCAAGCCGTCAAAAGGGCCAAGGGACGGGCGATCCATCGCGAATTGGAAGACAAAGGAATCTTTGTGCAATCCCGAGGTAAAAAGACCCTCAAAGAGGAAATGCCCGAAGCGTATAAAGACGTATCCCTGGTCGTCGATGCAGTTTGCCAGGCAGGTCTGGCACGCATGGTCGCTCGACTGAGACCACTCGGCGTAGTCAAAGGGTAAAACCATGACAACGGATCCGACCCCGTTGTCGGCGCGCACAGTCAATGAATTTTATCAACCCTCACTGAAGGGGTCAACCGAAATCCGCGGAGACGCCGTGAATCCCGGGCCCAATCGCCCGGCAGACGTCTCCCCAATCCACAGGAGGCCCGTCTTGTCCAATTTGAAAACCGCCGCGTCCATCATCTTCGCGGCCGGCAAAGGCACCCGCATGGCTCCCTACCAAGGGAACAAGACCCTCTTGCCTCTCGTCCCGGGCGACTCTATTTTCGAAGGAGAGAGACCTCTGCTGTGCCACATCCTCGAACAGCTCCCTCACGGCCCCAAGGCGGTGGTCGTGCACTACCGCGAAGCGGACATACGTCATGCGACCCGGTCCATGGATCTGACCTTCTGCGAACAGCCCTCCATGAATGGGACAGGTGGCGCCCTTCTCGCGGCCGAGCCCTTCCTCGAATCCGTGCAAGAGGAACGTGTACTCATCACCATGGGCGACGTGCCGTTCGTGCGCACGGAGACCTATGTTGCTCTCTTGCACCGTCTCGAAGCGTTTCCCTTGGTGGTCCTGGGGTTCCAACCCAAGGACCGAAAGCAATACGGGCTGCTGGTGAACGACGGCCCGGTGGTAAAAGAAATCGTCGAATGGACGTATTGGCGGACCCTCCCCACCGAGAGGCTGGAGAAACTCTTCGTCTGCAACTCGGGGATCTACGCCGCCCGCAGAGCGGATCTCCTGCCCTGTCTCAAGCGTCTCGCGGAAAGGCCCCACCGGGTGGTCAAAGAGCGAGACGGCCGAGTCCTGGAGATCGAGGAATTCTTCATTACGGACCTGGTGGCGCTGATGGCCGAGACCGGCCGAAAGACCGGGCATGTCATGGTCGGGGATGAAATCGAGGTGATGGGCATCGACGATCCCGAATCCCTCGAAAAGGCGCAGGCCTTCTTCCCCAAGCGGTTCAGCCGCGCACCCGTCTCGTGACGCTGCCTTAGAACCCGAAGACCTTTCCTCCACGCCCATGGAGGCGGCCTTTGTCCACCGTGGCAGCGGATTTCTCCCGGCTGTCCGGCTCTGCATCGTCTGACATGATGTGAAGGGGAACCTGCTCCACAATCATCGGAAACTGCTCCGGTCGAATTCCCAGCCTCTTGAGGGTGGTTCCCAGGATCGTGGTCTCGGAACCATCCAAACCGTGTTCCGCTATGAAACGAGACATGAGCAGATCCGCCAGATAGATATGGTGCGTGAGATCCGGGTTGAATGCGGCGTTTTCCGGAACGTGGTGATGTCTGATGGCGTCGGCCAGGCCTTTGGGAAGGGACCAGCGCTCGGCCAGGAGTCCCCCTGCCTCGTCGTGAGAAAGACCGAAGGCCTCGCGCTCCACGTCAAGCAGTTTTTCCCCGTCCACCTGGGTCCGGCGGTAAAAGAGAGGCGCTACTGGAGCAATGGCCTGATCAAAGACCACCTTTCCGATATCGTGCAGCAACCCCGCCGTATACGCGATGTCAGCGGGGACACGTCCCGTGAAGTTGGCCAACCTCTCGGCGGTCATGGCGGTCCCCAAGGCGTGCTTGTACAGCCCTCCCTTGCACAGGGAATACCCGGACTCATTCTCCGGAAAGAAATCGTCCAGCGCGGCTGTCAGAATAAACTGCATGAGACGTTTTTCGCCCACCATCACCAGGGCCCTGTCGATTGCGTCCGTCTTCATGCCGAATCGGGCCGAGTTGCAGAGTCGGATCACCTTGGCGCTGATCACTTGATCACGCCGTGTCTCCTCGGCCAGGCCGGCCATATCGTAGGACTGACTCCGAATCATTCGAATGATCTTCAAGGCGATTTGGGGAATGGGTCTCACCGAGGCCAAGGCCGCTTCCAGTCTCTCGCTCGACAAGGGCTCGAAGACCTGGACCGTGTGTTCGGATGGATTCACTCCGAGAGGGGCGACCCTGCACCCGAAGGTCTCCAGGTCTAGGCTGATGCGACAGGTGAAGAAGCCTCCGGTCTCTTCCGTGAGGACGGGGATCCGCTCGCGCTTGAGGATTTTCACAACCACCTCAGCCGTGCGTCCGCCGATATCCAGTTCCAGATCCTGTTCCGAGATCGGGCCCACCAGTGCTCCCCCGGCCATGTTCGCCTCCAGTCGCTCCATGGAGGCCCCGGCTCGAAGCAGCGCCTCGATAAAGAGAGGGAGGCCCGTGGCGGCATAACACTCGGGTTGCCAGAGGCGATCCATTCCTGTGGGTTCGGGAAGGAGGAAATGACCGAGTCCACCAACACCCGCCTTGCGATCACAGAGCGCCACGCCTACACAAGACCCCAGGTAGGCCTCCAGGGTCTCCTTTCTCCTGGGGCTGACCACGAAGCTGCCCGACGCAACGGATCGTGATGGATAGCGGCTTCCGAACTGCATGAAATGCCTCCCAGAGGAAATACGACGGGAGCCTGGGTCTACGCCTCGTTGCCTGCGTCACCTGTCCTCCCGGACATCCCGGGACCGGGACGCCGAATAGACGAAGTGCAACTCCCGGGCCAAAGGCCTTCACAGGGTGGACTCAAAGGATGGAATCGGTCCCTTGGCCTGAATCCCCTAGTCCGCCCCGGGGCGTCATCTAGATCAAGGCACAGAACGCTTGAAGCAGCCCGTTTCTCCTGTCGAGGACCAGGCCGAACGCTTCAACGGCCTGCCCGAGTCAGGGGCGAAAGGGAGTCGGTAGACAAAATTTTGACGGACAGTGACAAAAAGGCAACAAAGACGGCGGCGGACCTCATGCTCCACCACCTTGGATTCAATGGGGGGCTCATGGCCCTGAGAGGACCTTGGAAAGCATCTCAAGGTCCTTTCTCTTTCCAAGGGAAATCAATGTGTCGCCCTCTTCGATGACGGTCTGGGAAGAGGGGTTGAACGTCATCTGTCCATCTTTTTTACGGACCGCCATAATAATGATGTCCATGTCCCGGCGAATCCCCGATTCCATCAGTCTGAGGCCTTTCAGCCTCGACCGCTCACCGACCTTCGATTCGCCCATTTCGAGGGTCATTTCCGTGTTGTAAAGCGCAAACTCCAGAAAGTCCGTGACAGCCGGCTTTGTGATAATCCGAGCCATCTTGCGCCCACCGATGATATACGGCATGACCACCTTGTTCGCTCCGGCACGAAGGAGTTTCTTTTCCGTCTGCTCCTCGTCCGCACGGGCCAGGATGAAGAGTTTCGGGTTCAATCCCCGGGCAGTCATGGTAATAAAAAGGTTGTTGGCGTCAGATGCTACGACGGTAACCACCCCCCGTGCCCGCTCTATACCGGCCTCAAGCATTACGTCCTCGCTGGTGGCGTCGTCGTTAATGTACGGAATATCTTCGTTCTCCAGCACAGATCTGGATTCGGGGTCTTTTTCGATAATGAGGAGAGGAACCCCCTGGGCCTTCAATTCCCGGGCGATGACCCGGCCGATCCGTCCGAATCCGCATACGATATAGTGATCCTTGATTGAACGCATTTTCCACCCCAGCTTGGTCCTCCCGATGAGGGAGCGCATCTGAAAATCCACCATGACCTGGGCGGCCATTCCAAGAATGTAGGCCATGACACCCATGCCCGACAGGATGATAAAGATGGTAAACACCCTTCCCGGGATGGTCACCTGTCTCACTTCCCCGAACCCCACGGTGGTGATCGTGATCACCGTCATGTACAAGGAGTCCAGAAAATTCCACCCCTCGATTCCCATGTAACCCGCGGTCCCGACAGCCACAATGGCGATCAGGATCAGAATTCCACGGAAGAGTTTGGCCGAATCGAGTCGTGAAATTTTATCATCGAATCGGAGCATATCCGCCCTGCTTGCTCAGGCAGAAAAAGGGGTGCCCTGGGTTTCACGGGATTCCGCCCGTTCATCCAGCCATCCCTTCTACGGCCCCTTGTCTGATGCCATAAAAGGGTTATCCCCTCATATGAATTCGGAATGGTGAAGGAGTTGCAGGAAATCCGGGAAATGATGTCCCGGCCCCGTGATCCCATCCGCTCAGGGCCTTACCTGCTTCGGCCCCGGGGTGTATGCAGGACCATCTTTTGGGAGGGGATTCATTGTCCGCTAGAGCCCATGTTCGGTTGCCGGATGGCTCGACAACCACCTCAAAACGGTTTATCCGGGAGAAGAACCGACCGCTTCCACAGTGAACTCGCTGATATCTTCCGGGAGATCCTGAAACACGACCATGAAGGGGACCCCGCCACCCGACGTGATCCCCACGTTTTGTTTCTCTTTGCCCTCCCGGCGGTCCATGCCTTCCTGCAGGAAAGTCATCGGCCTCCCTGCCAGTTCTCCTTGAGTGAAGGGGTTTCCCGCATATGCCTGTCTGGATACGACGGTCCGGCCCTTCGCGTCCAGGATGGAGGCCTCGACGCAAATGAGGCTGCGGGGACCGGGATAGCGATTCACCACGACCCCTTGAATGACGAAGCGCTGCTTTCCCTGATCCGTCTGAACAAAGGCACCTTTGACTCCCTCAAAGGAGAGTCTCCTCGCTCCTGAATCTCCACCGGTCTCTTTCTGGCCGGACTTCAAAACGTTCAGAGAGTCCGGAAGAATTCCCGGGGCAAAAAAGAGAAGCGCCGCATACACGGCGCCGATGAGCAGAAGAAGACCGAGCAGAACGGGGATCAAGGATGAACGACGCGACTCTTTGCCCACCCATGCCGAGACCTCGGGAGCATCCAGAAGATCCCCGTCCTTGGCCCCGGCCTCCACGTCCTCCCGGGTGAGTTCCTCTTTGATCCTGGACGCCCGCTCAAAGGCCTCCCCCATGTCCGAGGGCACGCCATCCACATCGGGGATATCTTCAAAAGAGAGGGTTTCGATCTCTTCAGCCTCTTCGACGCCGGACATCTGCTCTTCCAGATCGTCATCAAACGCGAGGTCCAGGTCCTCGCCCGTCGTGCCTTCGAATCCTCCCCCATATTCATCGGAGGGGAGTGCCGCCTCCCGGGCACGGGATTCAGCGTGAACAGGATCGAGGTCCGTAGGCGAATCGAGGATGACGGTCTCTTCCACGCCCTTCCGGTCCTCCATCGAATGCTCCGCATACGCAGGAGGAGGAGGAGGAGGAGGAGTTCCTTGCCCGGGATAGACCACAAAGACACGCTTGCACGATGAACACCTGACCTTGGAGCCCTCTTCCTTGAGAAGGGATTCATCAAGCCTGAACCTGGCTTCGCAATTCTTGCACTGAACGATCATGGCCCCCTCCTGTCTGAGTCTCCCTTAGTCCAGCGTGTAGATGTCCGGCAGGTGCCGATATCTTTCATTGCAGTCCAGCCCGTATCCGACCAGGAAACCCTCCTTCACCTGGAACCCCACGTAGTCGATATCCACTTCTTCCATCCGCCGTTCCCTCTTGTCAATCAATGCACAGATGCGGACCGAGGCGGGCCGGCGTTCGGCAAGCCATTCCTGAATGCGGTTCAAGGTCAACCCGGTGTCGACGATATCCTCCACGAGGATCACGTCTTTCCCCTGAACATCAAAATCGAGATCCTTGCTTAGATGCACCTGTCCGCTCGACGCCCTGCCGGTCCCATAGCTCGAGGCCTTGATGAAATCCATGCGACTTGAGACCGACACCTCACGCAGCAGGTCACAGAGAAAAAAAACCGCGCCGTTAAGCACTCCGATGAAGAGAGGTTCCTTTCCGGCGAAGTCCCTTGATATCTCGCTCGCCAGATCCCGAACCCGTTTCTGAATCCGGTCTCGAGGTATCAGGGGTGTCAATGCCCGTTCTTCCTCATTCATCATCGACGGCCTTTGCTCATTCACGACTCCAGCGAGCCCGAGATCGCATTCTCATCCGCTCGAATTCCGGCCTCCAGCTTCTCCAAGTCGGTAGAGATCCCTTTGAGGTCTTCGTCCGAAACCACCGCACCCTCGCCGGTCATGGCGACAATTCTTCGTTCCATGGAAGAGAGATCCGAGCGAAGCTCTTCACCGCGACGCGTCAGCCCGCCCGGGACCTCTCCGGGGGTCTTGTCCGGGACGGTGGACGGTGAGTCCTTGAAGATCCCCTCAAGTCTCTCCACACGGTTTCCGACCTCATCCATGCGTTCCGTCAAGCGGTTGATCTGCTCGGCCTTCTGTGCCGCGCCTTTTTTAAGAAGGTCAATGCTCAGCCACTGGAGAAGACCCAGTATGGTCTCCAGATGCTCCAGGAGAGAGAGATGACGTTTTCCGGCATCCGGTTGGGGGGATGCCGCATGGCTGGATGAATTGGAATCGGACATGTTCCGTCTTTCCCTTCGAATTGGGTTCCCGGCACTGTTGACGGCCCCTCGGATTGCTACGGCTGCCCATCCTCCTCGTCCTTCTCCCCGTTCAGAAAGGGAAGTGGTATGCCCTTCCGATAGGCCAGGGCCTGGCAGGATGCGATGAGAGTCCCCCCTTCGTCGGTGACCTGAATGATGTACGTGCCTATCTTTCGACTTCGATGGATCTCCCTGGATTCGGCCCGGAGAACGGTTCCGGGTTTGGGGGCTTCGTGGTAGGTCAAGGTCATGTTCAGGGCTACGGCCACCGTTCCGTGGGCATTGCAGGAAACCTGAAAGGCCTCGTCGATCAGAGAAAAGATGACGCCGCCGTGCATCATTCCCAGAATGTTGATGACGTCCTCTCCGGGGGTCATCTCCACAACAGCACGCCCGGGCTCGGCTTCCACAAGCCGCATTCCAAGCTTTTTTGCGTAAGGCTCCTTTTCAACCTGCTCAAAAATACTCTCTACGATTCCATTGGGCACGGAACACCTCTCGATAAAAAAACCACACGCCCTGCGGTCCCATGGGACATTCTGCGCCGCGAGACCCATCGTCCCGATAAAGGAACTCCCCAAGCACCCGGGACCCATTTCCAGATGAGCACTTCCTAACAGACATCCGGCCTTAGATCAACCCGAAAGCCCGCAGGTCCTCACCTCTCGGACCGTCCTTCGCCCACGGGGCCGGTCTCTCCACAGTCTTTCTCAGGCGCCGCCGGGAAATAGAGTGTAAATGTCGTTCCTCCGGACTCGAAGCAGTCTTCCGGCACACGGCAGTAAACGCATTGGTCGATCCTTCCCGGGCATATGTCCGAGTCTGTGGGGATGTGGGGACATCGGGAAGATTTCATGTCGATTCTGAAATGGTAACGCTCGGAGAAAATTTTCATTCGCAGGAGGTCGGCGCCTTTTCCTCCCGCATTGAAATCGAAAGGCCTTTTGGAAGAGTAGTTCATGGTGTCCTGGGTGGAAAAAAAGCCCTCGAATATGCGGCCCTGGTTCTCTTCGGTAATCCCCACACCATAGTCTCGAACCACGAGTTCGCAGCCGTCTCCCTTTCCTTTGACGGAGACCTCAATCCTCCCTTGATCGGGTGTGTTTTCCACGGCATTCTTCACCAGCCCGTCCACCACCTTGCGAATCATTTCCTTGGGAAGGCAGATCGGCGGAGCGGGATCCAGGCGGCGAATCACCTCCACCTGCCTGTGCGAGAACCGATCGGACAATGTGTTCAGCCGATCCTCCACAAAACGATCCAGCCGGATCTCCTCCACAAGCGATTCCTTGGGGCTATAGACCTCCTCGATCCGCCTCCGAACTCGCTCCACCACCGGTCCCTCGCCGACCTGCTCAGCTACCAGGGCCTCCAACTCGTCCGCGCACTGTTCCAGCATGGAAGAAAGGAGCGTGTAGGGCCGATACTCCTTCCCCTTCATAATGTCTTCCACCTGGTACTGGATCTCCAGTAGTCGCTGCAGATTCCTCTGGGCTCGATCAATGGTAGGCCGCCAGCGATTCTCGGGAATATCCGTGAATCTCTTGGTGAGTATGTTCAAAGAAGCGGAAAGGACGGAAATGGGTGTCTTCAATTCATGGGACAGATGGTTGATCACGCGGTCCTTGGCCCGGTTCAGGCTCATGACCTCCCGGTACGCGCCCTTGATTTCCTCGGAGAAGCGGGCGTTTTCAATGGACAACGCTACAGTGCTCGAGACCATGCTGAGCAGTTCCACATCGGTCTGATCAAAGGGGCCGCCTTTTTTGTTGATTGCGCAGAGAACCCCGATAATGCGATCTCCGCTTCGGAGGGGGACATCCAGCATATTCAACGTGGGGTGTCCCATCTCCCGGTCCACAAGCGAATAGAAATGCCCGTCTTTGGATGTGTCGGGAACGATCACCGGCTCCCCGGTTTCAATGACATGCCCCGACACGCCCTTGTCCGCAGGGTATCGGATCTTCTTGGCCCGCTTCTCAGCGGAGGCGTCTTCATGCGCCACGCCGAGAAAAAAAAGCTCTTTCTTCTCCTCGTCCAGGAGAATCACCAGTGCGGCCTCCACATCGAGAAGGCGTTTGATTTCCGCGCTGATATAGTCAAGGAGTTCTTCCAGATCGGGATACGCCGGAAGGGCCATGCTGATCCGCAGGAGGGCCTCGGTGTTTCGAGTCATCCGCCTTTCATGTGTCACATCCCGAAGAAAGACGAGTTCCCCTCCGGGTTCTCCATCGTCTCCCGTGAAGATGGCTCCACGCATCACGATATCGATGATCCTGCCGTCTTTGGTGAGCCGTTTGGTCTCATGCCGCGGAATGATCTTGTCCTGAAGGAGCCGTTCGATATTCTCCTGGGTCTCTTCCTGGAGATCCTCGGGAACATACGGAATCGGTTTTCCCTGCAGTTCGCCCAGGGACCACCCGAATACCTCCGTGAAGGCCGGGTTCACGTAACTCACCTTGCCCCCGAGCGTGAAGACCACCATGGGGTATGGGATGAAATCCAGAAGCGTCCGGTATCGCTGGGCCGCCTTCCTGCTCTCTTCATACTGACACTGGAGCTTGTATTCGGATTCCTGAAGGGCCTGCCTGGAGCGCACCTTTTCCGACACGTCCCGTGCGATACCGCGGAATCCGACCTTTTCCCCTTCCTTATTTCGAATCAGGCTGGCGGAGAGTTCGATGATGCGGGGGTGGCCGTCCTTATCGATGATTCTCCAGAGAAGATCTGAAACGGGATGACCGGTCTCATAGATCTCCTTGAAGACCGCAACGGCCTGATGGATGTGTTCCTCATCCATAAACCGCCGGAAGTTCTGCCACTGGATGTCTTCCCGGGAGTAGCCAAAGGCCGTGCAGAGCGCCGAATTGAAGTAGAGGAAGTTACCGTGGATATCCAGTTCGTAAACACCTTCGTTGATGCCTTCGATGAAGGCCCGATACCGCTCGTCTGAGTGGCGCTCCACTCCTGCACCGGTCGTGCGGGGGGACACCTGCCCCGGCACGGACGACCCTGGTTCGGATCGCCCTCCCCCCGTATCTCCCACTGGTTTATCCCCGCCGTTCATCTCAGCCATGCCATAAAAATCTCACCCGGCCTGATGCGGCCATGTCTTCGGATCTCCATCCTCTTGATGGATCAAAGGCCGCCCCGGACGGTGGTTTCACTCCATGTGACGGCTGTGTGATTTTATCTCATGTGTAAAGGAATTGCCATGACAATTCTGTTGTGATTCATTGAAATCCTATGGTATGTCTTTTTATGCACGTGGGGTTCTTTCTCTCGTTACGCTCCGTTCCATCTCTGCGGTGCATCCCATAAGGATCTCTGATGAGCAAATCCCCCAAGATTCCAAAGGCCACCATCAAACGCCTCAGCCTCTATTACCGCCGACTCGAATTGCTGGAGTTCGACGGCTATCGGATGGTCTCGTCCGAAAAGATGGCCTGGCTCTGCCAGGTGAACCCGGCTCAAGTCCGAAAAGATCTCGGATATTTCGGAGAATTCGGGGTCCGCGGAGTGGGGTACGATGTGCGAGACCTGATGAACCAGATCAAGAAAATTCTGGCGGTCAACCGCCCCTGGAACATGGGGCTCATCGGGGTCGGTCATCTGGGCGCCGCACTCCTGAATCACCAGAATTTTGCCGCACGAGGATTCAACTTCGTAGCCGCCTTTGATTCGGCTCCCCACAAAATCGGACGCGTCGTGACGCCTGGGCTGACCGTCCATGAGATGCGGGAACTGAACGATGTGGTCCGGGATAAAGACATCCGAATCGGTGTTGTCGCCACACCGGCCTCCGAGGCACAGACTGTGACAGATCAGCTCGTGGACGCGGAGATCAAATCCATTCTGAACTTTTCCCGGACGCAGATTCATGTCCCCGAAGACTGCATGGTCGAAAATATCGACTTCACCGTTCGCCTGGACATTCTGACCTATCACCTGAAGACCGAAATGGGGCTATAAACATCATGGTGCAGGTTCACGCGACCCGGATTCGAATCAAAAACCACATACCGGGATGGATCGTCTCGACCCTGACGGCTGCGCTGCTGTTAACGGTGTCTCCGTGTGCCTGGGCGGGCACGGTCTCCGCCCCGCGGATGGTCATCGATGAGCCGACCTTTCATTTTCAGGAAGTGGACGAGGGAGCGGTCCTTGAGCACGACTTCATTGTAAAGAATCTCGGGAAGGAGCCACTGGAAATCAAGAAGGTGGCACCGGGATGAGGATGCGCCGTACCGGTCTATGACCGCGTCATCCCTCCCGGCGGTGAGGGAAAGATCACACTGAAAATCGACACGCGGGGCTACACGGGCTCCATTCGAAAAAGCGCGCGGGTACACACGAACGACCTTCTCAAGCCGGTCCAGGTAATCACCGTGGGAGCCGTCATTCGTGTCCCCGTGGCGCTCTCCACCACGTACCTTTATTTTGCAGGGCTTTCCGATTCCCCGGTCACAAAGACCGTGGAGATCAAAGGGATGGATGATGCTGAAATCCGCGTCGAACCCCTTTCCTTTGATCTCGATAACTGGATCTCCTTTCGCATCGAAGAGGTGAGCCCGGGACGGGAATTTCATGTCCATGTCGCCACCATTCCCGGCAGGGCCGGGACCTATCTGGGGGAGCTGACGCTCCATACGAACCATCCGAAAAAACCGACTGTGACCATTCGCATTCGAGGCAGAATCAAGGCCCCGGCGGGATCCCGGAATTCCCCGTCCGACCCGGATTGACGAAGTCGGCATCGAATCAGCGAACACTGGACGAGGGCATGCAAAAAGAGACTCCATCCCCGGTCTTCGTGGATATCTACACCGACGGAGCCTGCAGCGGAAATCCGGGGCCCGGCGGATACGGCGCGATCATCAGAACCACGGATGAGACCCGGGAAATTTCAGGCTGCGAGTCGTACACCACAAACAACCGAATGGAAATGCGTGCCGTCATCGAGGCCCTTCGTCTGTTGAATCAACCCTCCCGAGTCCGAATCACCACGGATTCTACATACGTGGTCAAAGGGATGACCGAGTGGCTGCCCGGGTGGCTTCGCCGAAACTGGATGAACTCGCAGAAAAAACCCGTTCTCAACCGGGATCTATGGGAAACGATGCTGAGCCTCAGCAGACCCCACGACATCGAATGGAAATGGATTCGCGGGCACAACGGACATGCGGAGAATGAACGTTGCGACCTGATTGCTCGAGAGGCGATTCTCCGGTGCCTCTGATTCCGGTGGTGGACGGTCTAGCAATAACCCGCTCAACCGCCGTCGGCATGCGTGGAATCCATCGAAATGACAGGGGCGGATGACGTGGTCCCGGGCCTTTTTCGAATCCATCGATGTTCACTCAGCAAAGCCATCGAGCAGGGAAAACGAACGATCGGGGCACTTGCCCAAATCGAAGTCTGAGGCAAACCGTACCCCAATATGAATACTTGACGACAACTTTTATCCATGTTATCCATGCATGAAAAAATTTTACTCAGTCAACGGATTCTCTTTTGCCTTTTCCCATGATCCCCTATTTAGGATCGTTTCACTTTAGGAGCGTAAAATGAAATGTCCTAAGTGCGGTTATATCAGCTTCGATCACAACGCCACCTGCCCCAAATGCCGCAAAGACATCAATGACGAGCGCAAGAAGCTCAATCTTCCCGGTTTCGAGCCCGCAGTACCGTTTCTGCTCGGGGCCTTGACAGGGGATGCCGAGGAGGCCGGCCAGGATATGGGAATGGGTTCCATGCCCGGGCCCGGCCCGGCAACCCGGGATGACGCCATAGACATGGAGATCGAGGAAGTCCCGCTTCTTGAAGAAGAGGAAGATGTCGCTTCCTTTGACGACGACCTCGATATCAGCCTGGAGGACGAATGGACTCCCACGGGGGTTGAAGAAGAACCCGTTGTCGCCGAAGCCATCACGGAGATGGGTTTTGACGAAGGCCCTGATGACATGGCCCTGGAATCCGGGGAATCCATCGATGACTTGGGGCTCGAACTGGATGACATGGATGTTGCGGCCGAGGTAGAAGAATCCGTTGTGCCTTCCCTGACCGAGCCTGAAACCGAGGAAGAAGAGATCCCTCTCGACCTGGAAGATCTGGCCCCGGATACCGGAGACGAGGAAGCTCGCCCCGCGGATGACGACCTCGCTCTGGATCTGGATGAACTGGGCTTGGACGAGGATGAGTTCACCATGGATGTTGCGGCCGAGGACGCATCTCCGACCGAGGAGGAGGTGGAGGGGGCTGGAATCGAACTGGACTCCATCGCTCTGGACGATGAGGACGTCTCTCTCGGGGAAGACATCGAAGAAGTCTCTCCCGACCAGGATGAAGAAGTGGTCTTGAACCTGGACGACCTCAAAATCAATGAAACGGGTGAACTTGAAATCGGCTCGGCACAAATGGATGCGGCCCCGGCAAAGACGGAACCCGCTGAGGTTGAAGAGACCCTCGACCTGGAAGAACTCGGCCTTGACGATTCTGGAATCCAAGACGGCCTCCCCGGCGGAAGCGGCCGGCCGGCCGGCGATGCAGAAGACCTGACCATCGACTTGGATGAGTTGTCCCTGGACGATGAGATCCCGGTGGCAGATGGAGAGGAAGAAGAGGAACTCTCCCTGGATTTCGACGATCTTGAACTGGATCTGGACCTGGATGACGAAGAGGTCAAGTAAGTTCGACGCGGCTTGTTTTTCGTCTTGACCTGATCCTCACCGGAAGATATAGTTCCCCAGTGCGTGCCGAGATAGCTCAGTCGGTAGAGCAGGGGACTGAAAATCCCCGTGTCCCCAGTTCAATTCTGGGTCTCGGCACCAGCAAAATCAAGGGGTTACGGCACTTCGCTGTAACCCCTTTTTCTTGGGAAGAGCTTCAATGGAAGGATGGTGGAAGGAATTTCTTCTAATGGAAGCCTTCCGGCACCTGTCTGAGAAATAAAAAAGCCGTCCGAAGGCGGGGCCGTAAACTCTGCCCGCAGGCCTCGCGAACAACTGTTTGTGGTTCATCATGACCTATTTTACTTACCTCTTCCCGGATTCCTTCACCTGCCGCTGTTCCTAAAAACGGCCACTTGGCACCCAAAACCATAAACGGAACATGAAGCGCTAAAGCCCCCCCGATAGGATCACTTAGAGAATACCAGCCCAGTATCGTCGATTTCGACGGGATGACCATTGAGAAACGAGTCGGTAACAACCCATTTTGAAAGGCTTCTATCGAATCGCTTTTCTCTTTTAATCGTATCTGTGGCATAAGTGCGTCCATCGTGTGCTGATGTGACCGATAGGTTTGTATGATCTGTTATCAAATTATTACTACAGTATCGTGTAAAGGTAGCATTGATAACATAATGAGAATGTTCTATATTTTTAACGATATGAAAGCCATAACCCTTATCGTTATAATTCAGAAGCAACCTATTAAGTAAATTCCGTGTATCTTGTTTAATCGATTCACTCCATATTTGCTTTCTTTCCTCCGATAAGTTGCAGCTATTCAATGCTTCAGCTACATTGATATATATTGCCAAATTGCTTTTTGCCGATGCTCTATTTATTAAATATTTCTCTGAATTAGTTAAAACCCTTTTTTTATCCTCATTTTCAGAGGCAAAATCTAAACCATTAAGTAAATCAAAAATGTGATTTTGGTGTTCTTCAAATAAATGGGGTTGTGTTATAGCAGCAACACGCACCATCCCTTTATCGGTAACCAAACAATAATTAGCGGAAACCCACTCAATTGAATTATCATCTTTTTCAAGGAGCTCAAAAAATAAAATAGTATTTCCATTTACATCTCTATACTCGCATTTAGTTATTTCATATTCATGCCTACTGGCCCTCTTTTCAATCTCGTTTATAATATTATTGTAAGATGACTTAAGGCGAGATTCATTACTTATAAAAAATACAACTTCCCCACTTATGTGCCTTAGCGAAGCAGTTAATACTACACCAGCTTGTTTAGAGTTTGCTTGGAATTCTTTATATAAAGTGTCGTTAGAATCTACAATATTCCAATTGATATCATCATACCACAGAACATAAGGGACTCTTTCACATGATATCATTGCGTTACTGTTTTCAGGTTTTGAGTATTTTACGGGGGACATTTCAGGGGTAATTTTCGGAGCTACAGTCACACAGCCTATTAAGAAAATCAATACAACTGGGATAATTCGTTGTGGTTTCATTTTGTATTCCTCGCTATTGCGGATAAAAATAAAAAATCCCACCTTCATTCTCAATGAATGGGGTATGAGGCGGCTCGGGACATAATTCCCTCGCTTGGTCAGGGTATTTTTTTCGGTTTCTTGGAAACAAGAGGTGTAAAAGATAGTGTCTCGAAATGAAAAGGAAAAGTCAAACTGAAAACGGGTCCAAAGAAACTTCATTGCGCCGCGTGCATAGGGAGTGCGTTTTTTAGGGAGTCAAAAAACTCAGGATTCGCCCTTTTCGGCAACCCCTTCTCCCCCGCGTTTTACAAACAAATCAGAATGAGAAACTCTTTATGATAGCCAAAGCCTCACGAAGCAACCTCCTCGTTAAACGCCTCTCGATAATTGCCTCCGCAGAATAGAATCCATGCCGCCAGTTCGCTTTTTGTGACCTTTCAAGGCCTTCAGGGGTCTTGGGTCCCGTGCTTTTACCTCCATGCATCCTGCATCGACCATTTGCCATTGCAGGGGCTTTGCATGGAGTTCCTTTTCTGGTCTTTGCGCCGCACCTTGGCGCACTATGAAAATCTCCTGGAGGGTTATTGTTCTTTAACCATCCGCGCCGCTTTGCATAGGGTTCATTCTCATTTTTCATGGGTCTCCCCATTCTTCGAAGACCCTCCCCCCTGGTTCACATTTCCGACAATGGCCTGACCACCTGCATTGACATGGACATGCTCGACCGTGACTTTCTGCCGGCCTCCTGTACGGATTTTGGCAATGGTTGCAAGCCCACGCTGGTAGGTATCCATCAACCGCGCCGCCGCATTGACTACCTTGACGGCTTGGTCCGTGCTTGGGTGGGTATAGGAGGTTGTGAGGTTTTCGGTGTGTCTGCTAGCCTTTGCCATCAGGCGCATTGCCATCACATGCATCGCTGTCATTTGATGGGCAAGCATCTTTTCAAGGGAGTTATCGGCCTCGATGGTTTCGGCTGCATCCACGGCCATGTCCAGAGAGTGCACTTCCTCCAGCAGTCGCAACCGCTCAATGCTCGCACCAACACTGACGCTATTGGGGTCTTTTAAAGTCTCACGGAATAGAGAATTGGCCCCATCCTTGGTCTCGACAGCTTCCCCTCCTGCAAGAGGTTGAATGTCTCCGATTTTCAAAAGCTCCATGGCTTCATCAGTCAAGCGGTTTGCCTCTATCTCGGAAACGGGGCATCCATATCTTGAAGCCTCTTTTTTCGCTTTTCGCGCGCAAGCCAATTTGCGGACTGCAAGCTCGCCCTTGCTCATATCGCTTGCACGACATACATAAGGGCTATTGGGCTCGCCGCTGTTTTCCACCTTTCTGTCTTCTCTCATCGTCTTCCAATCTCTGGGGTCTTAGTGTAAGGACCTCAACCATGCGAGACGCCAGCTATGAAGCGCCTGCCGGAATCTCACCACGTCGTGTTCATTGCAGGCCTCCGTGATTTCGTCTTCCAGGGCCAGGGCCTCCCGTCGGATTTCAACCGGCACCTCGGGCACTATGATTCCGGCTTCGTCGAACTCGTGAATCACGGCCGTGATTTCGGCGTCGTAGTCCACGGGCTCGGGGTCCCTTTTTCCACGAATATGCCTCCCGCCCTCACTGTCAAAACTGTCAAAAGGGGGTTCTGGCAGTTTTGGCAGTGGGTCCTGGTATGCGTTTTCCTCTTTTTTCAAAAGGGCCAAGTACTTCATTTTGACCACCTCACTTTCGGGTTCAGCTCGAATTCTTCAGTCGGCCGGCCGCCGGTATCCTTCCTTCTACTGGCCAGCCAATTGAATTCGACCAAAAGGACCAAGCCGTCCTTGATTTCATTCAGGTCGGTCAAGCCGCTCCACTGGGGGCGCCATATTTGCCTTACTGTCAAAACCGCCGGAAGGTCGCCATTTCGGATTTTCTGAAATATAGCCTTTGCGGTCGCAACCTCGGGGGCCGTGACACTCGCATAAAGGCGCCGGGCATGGGTCGCCAGGAAGTCATTCCAAGCCAAGGCCTGAAGCACTGCATGGCTTCCAACCGGGCCGGTCCCTCCGTCGGCCAAGTGAAGTATCAAGGCCAGGCCGGGAACAAGTTTCCGGTACTTGGCAAAATGGCTTTCAAGGGCCGGGTGAAGGTCGCCGGTCCGCAACCGTGATTCCAGGTCTTGATGCCATTCCCTGAATAGGCCAAGGCCGGTTGTGTCGAATCGAAGGAAGGGCACTCCCTCGGGTTCCCCGTCAATGCCGGTATCTTGCTTGGCTCCGATGGTGAAGGGGTCTATCTTGTCCAGCCGCTCGAAGACCTTGAAGGCCTGGTTTTTGGCGTCTGTGTCCGGCCAACGGTCCACTTCCTTCCAGGTTCCCGAAGTGTCGGGCCACACAAGAAGCCCGAAACGTTGTAACAGGCCGTCGTCTCCGGTCCCTGTAACGGCGCCTTTCACATACTGGGCAATGCGGGCCGGTTGTGTGCTTCCAAGAAGAGACAAGCATACGGCCGGGATACTCAGGTTCATGCCTCGGGTGATTCGGTCGAAGGTATAAGGTGAATCACCGTTCCAGCCCGTAAGGTAGAAACCACGGGCCTCGCTGTTCTCTTCCTGGTCAAGCATTCTAAGAAGGGAAACAAGCTCGTCACGGAAGACCAATAAGCCATTGGGGTTCTGTCTGTGAAGTTCGCCCAGGGCCGCCGCCGTTGTATCGTTCGCCATGTAACGTCTCAATACGGGCTCTTCCGTCGTCTCTATTGAAAGAAGCCCGGAAACGTCGGCTTTGGGGTCGTCCTTTAGTGCCGCCCGTGCCGCCTTCTCGGCCGCCTCCAGCCGAAGCTTGTCAACGGCCTTCATGGTCGCGTACTCTTGGCGCTCGGCCTGGTACTGCTCCAATGCAACCGCAACCAGCCTTTTCATGGGGGCAAGGGCCGCCTCCATTGCCGGGCTCTTCAACACTCCGGGCCGCCCTATCAACAAAGCCCACTGGTTCGGCGTAACGGTCCAGTCGGTTGAAGCTTGGGGCCGTATGGCTATTTTTCGCCCGATAACAGCGCCCAGTGCCGCCATGATGGCGACGGCAACATAATCCGGTGGGCACTGCATCCGTTCGGATATATCGGCCGCCCAGGGCTTCAAGACCTCGGGAAGTAAGGCAAGGTCGAAAGGCTCCACTGGGGGCAGGCCATCGGGAAGGGGCACCGGGTCGGGCCATTCTTCAGCCTCAAAGTCCGGAGGGTCCTCGGCCTGCTCCAAGGCCTCTTTCACGGCCTCAATCCCTTGCTCTTGGTGCATGTCATTGAAGTCTGTTTTTACCTCGGGGTTCTGGAAGGAAGGAAAGCCCACCTTGCCGCCAACCGCTCGGGCCGACGCTTGGGCCGCTTCCCTTCCCGGATTCTTCCCGGTCTTGCCCTCTGTCCCCTTGTCGTCGTCGGCACAAAGGATAATTTCCCGCTCGGGATACCGCTCCCTTGCCATACTCGCCACGGCTTCAAGGTTCCCTGCATTGAAGGCCACAAGCACAGTCCCGCCCATTGCCTGGTGAATGCTCAGGGCCGTTGCCAGCCCTTCAGCCAGGTAAAGGGGGCCGTCGTTGCCTTTGACGGGAAAGTATCCGCCCTTGGTCCGTCCGCCGGTCATAAACTTCTTCTCGCCGTCGGGCTCGATCCGTTGTAGGCTTATAGCCTTGCCGTCTTCGCCCAAAACAGGCACCACAAGCGTTTCCCCGTCCGCTCGAAGGGCATTGCATGGCTTCACGCCTTTGGCCTTCAAATAGGGGTTCTCAGCCGTTGCAGGGGGCAGGTCCTCCACGATTCGCCGTGCCTCTTCAGCCGCCTTGGCGTGCCTCTCAGCCTCTTCTTGTTCACGAACCGCCTTCTGATTCTCGATGTCCTTCTGAATCCGCCGGCGGGCCTCCCGGTCCATATCGGCACCGTTGGCCTGCCAAAGCTGGGGGCCTTTTCCGTTGCCGTGGTTCTGATACCACCCGCCGCACCCATCTTCGAATAACTGATAGGCACCATTTTTGCTCTTGGGTTTGTCACTGGTGCCGCACCGCCTCAACCGGCCGTCAGGCACCACCTCGGAAGGAATCAACCCGGCTCGTTCAACCTCTCTCTGGAAGTCGTTCACCGCGTCCATATCAGCCCTCCGCCGGGTGTCCGATAAGCGTGCCGCACTCGGGGCACCGTTCAAGGTCACAATTGCAACTTAGGGCTTGCCCGCCGCATACTGGGCACTGCTCGATGTCACAGGGGCCTTTATGGAACTCGCCAACCGCAACTCCACAATCGCCACAAGTGGGGCCAAAAACCCATGAAGGCCGTTCTTCTCCGTATCGGATTCTTTTATTCTCCATGGGGGGCACCTCCTTTCCGGGGGCATTCGGAAGCCCGGTTTTGAAGCCACTGGGCCAGGCTTTCCGCGCTGTAAACTACCTTCCGCCCAACCCGGAACCGCTCGGGGCCGGTCCCCGCGCTGTCATGGTTCGCCAGGCTCTTCGAAGTAACGGCACCGCCTGAAAACATCCCCGCGTCGGTCCTGGAAACAAAGGCCGAAGGCCAGCGTTCCACAAGCTCCTTGAAATTCTTGTTGAGCATTTTCTTTTCTCCTTTCCCATGATTTCTTGAAGGCACCGCCTCTTGACTTGGGGAAAGGATAAACAGATATGGGAAACAAAAAAAGCCCCGAAACCTTAGTGATTTCAGGGCAATAATGTTTTGGGGGTTTTTAGGGCTTTTCTATTTTGTTTTCTTAGGCCTTCCCGGTCCCTTGGTTAATCCCTTATTGGGCTCTCGCAATGCTTTCCATATAATATCTATTGTCGTATCTGGTAAATTAAATTGATAAACAATGTCTTTCAATTTGTCTCGTGTTATCTCGCCTGTTATTTCATGCATTACATGGACGGCCGCCTTGATTGCGTTTTCCCACTTGCCGCGATCCTGCCTTAGCCTTCCAAGCTCTTGTCGCTCGGGGCCGGTCAATGGGGTCGGCTCCTCTTCTGAAACGCCAATGGTAGCAATCTCGTCTTCCCCGATTGTGTCATTTAACTCTTCAAGTTTAGGCTCTATGGCCTTGACCAGTTCGGGGAAACTCAAAGCGTCGGATTCCCGATAGAATGAATTGAGAAGTTCATTGACTACCCTTTTTCGCGGCTCTCTCTTTTCCGGGAAGCCGTAGTCTTTCCAAGAAGAACCGCGCATCAAGGCCAATTCTTTTTGTAAGGCCTCATCCTTGGCCTTAAGTTCTTCAATGTTTGCATCAAGCCTGCTTATTTTTGCCTTACTCTCAGATTGATGGATAAGTGAGTTTACCACCATGACATCTTGTGGGTTATGCTTATCGGGCACCCAGTTCTTGGGAACATTAATTGACGGAAATCGAATTTCCCTCTCATGGGCCAAACTCTTAAGCTTTTTGTCTATCCGTTCACATTCAACAGTCTTTGCACGGAAACCGGGGGATTCAAGGAGTAATCCTGTGTCTGTATATGGTTGAAGCCCACTCTTAACAAACTCAAGTAATTGAAAATCCTTAATTCCCGTTCTGTCTACTATCTCTTTTCCTTGAAGAAAACGGTCTTTTGTGTCCGACATATCCCGTCCCCTGAAACGGTCCTGGTGGGGTCCCGGGCAGGCCGGCCAGGAAATCCGGCTTTTCGGGTCGCGATTCCCTAGCCCGGGAAATTGGTTTATTTTTCCAGGCGCACCACCTCGGCTTTTTCTTTCTTGGGGCTCAACGTTCCATTCAGAACTGACGTAACACCGCGCAATGAATCCGGGGCCAAGTGTGAATATCTTTCGGTCATTTTCAAGGTCCGGTGTCCTGCCAGTTTTGCCACATGGTAAAGAGGGGTTCCAGCCGCCACAAGCCAGCTACAGAAGGTATGTCTTAAGGAATGGTAGCAAAGCCTTTGCCGGGGGTCTGTCACTCCCTCGTTTAGCTTTAACTCGTTCAGCACTCGGAAAAATACCGTGCTTACTTTTTTTTGAACCGCGCCGTGCCGGGCATCGGGAAACAACAGGGTATCGCTTTCCTGTTCCTTGTAGCGCTCTTCAAGCATGGTCCGCACTTCCTCGGTCATAAAGACGTGCCGGCTTCGTCCGCCCTTCCCATCAACAAACAGGGTCCCGTTGCTGAAGTCTATTCTTCCCCATGTGAGGGAAGCCGCTTCGCCAAAACGCAGGCCGCAATGGAGGGATAAAAGGGCTTGGTCGTGAAGGGCTATTGAACGCTTTTTAAGTACCTGAAGAAGATTAACCGCTTCCTCTTGGCTCAGGAAACGTACTCTTGAATTATCAAACGTCGGGATTCTGTCTCCCTTTCCGGGATAGTCGCCGGAAACAAGACCTTCCCTTCGCGCCATGTTCCACGCCTGCCGGAAAGTAGCGTTCACATATTGAATTGTCCTCGGGGAACGTCCGGCCTTCTGCATATTGCTCCGCACTCTTCGAAGATCCAGGGGAGCAATGTTCTTCAAGGGTCTGTCCCCAATGGCAGGTTCAAGCCAGGTTCGGAAGTGCTGATTTTCCCGTCTCAATGTCTCGGGCCGCTTTGTGGTCTGGGCTGCCGGATAATAAACGCTATTCCAGAATTGCCCGAAGGTAATTCTGGAACGTTCTTCTTGCTCTCGTTGCCCTTCCTTTTCGGTCCGCTCCTGCTCTTCGCGGGCCTTTTTTTCCGCCGGGGTTTCGTATGTGCCGGCCTTTAGTGCCGCCTTTATATCTATCAGCCGCTTGTGTGCGTCGGAGGGCTTCACTTTTTCACTTGCCCAACCCACGCCTTCGGTCATGGTCTTACCCCTTGCCCAGAATTTCAGAAAATAATATCGGTCAGGGTGTAGCCCGTGCCGCCGGGTCGGGTGTTCTCGATACTGCACGCCACGGTAAGGCTCGCCGTTCGGCCTCTTGGCCTGGAAGTCTTTCAATTTGGGCACCTCCAATTCCAGTGGAAGGATAGTGGAAGGTTTTTTTCGTGATACTCAGGGTAGTTTTAGGCACTCACGGGAAAGAGAATAATGGAATTTATTAGTAATGTCAAGCGGATTTCGTGACACAAAGGAAAAACCGGGAAGGATAGGGAATGCAGGGACGAAGAACTGAAAATCCCCGTGTCCCCAGTTCAATTCTGGGTCTCGGCACCATAACGAATCGGCTGAAAGAAAGGGCTGTGGAGACATTCCACAGCCCTTTCAATTTGCGCAGGCCTTCACACCGGACTGTTCGGCCACCTTCTGCCGGTATCGGTTCTTCGACTCAAATGCGGGCCACCTCAACGATGGCATTGCCCGCCGGACCCTCCGGCATACGCTCATCAAAAGGGATCCGGTTGTCCTTCAAGATGCGGCGCGTCACTTGACGAACTCCAGCTTCTGCTCTCCCGGCGGCATGAGGGGGTCCGCATGAAGAACGATCTTGGCACCATAGCGTTCTTCAAGGCTCAGCAGGTCTTTCCTCTTTCGATTCTGGAGATAGGTCGCCACATCCATGGAAAGCCGCCCATTCACCTGGGTGATGTCTCCCTTGGAAAGTCCCACCCAGATCCTGCGCATAATGGAGACCGCTGCAGATTCCACGGACATGACCATGCCTCGACCCTGGCAGTGGGGGCACACGTGGTAGGTCTTGGACTCAAGGGACGGGCGCAGCCTCTGGCGGGAAAGCTCAAGAATGCCGAACTTGGATAGCGGCGAGATGTCGATCTTTGCACGATCCATCTTCATCTCATCCCGCAGTGCCTTCTCCACCTCGCGGTTATGTTTTCTTTCCCTCATGTCGATGAAATCCACGACAACCAACCCTCCGATATCCCGAAGTCTGAGCTGCCGAGCGATTTCCTTTGCGGCTTCCATGTTCGTACGAAAGGCCATGTTCTCCACATCCTTTGCCAGTTTTCCCTTGCCGGAATTTACATCGATTGCAATCAACGCCTCGGTGGGATCGATGACGATGGTCCCTCCGGACTTGAGAGTGACTCGATTTCGATAGATGGTCTCGATCTGTGTCTCGATCTCATACCGGTCGAAAATAGGCACCTTCTGGTTGTACAGTTTCACCCTCCGCTGATGCATGGGTGAAACGATCTTCATGTACTCCTTGATCTTGTCGTAGGTCTCTCGATCATCCACGAGGACCTCGGAGACATCACTCGTGAAGTAGTCCCGAAGAGTCCGCAGGCAGAGATCCTGCTCCTTGTGAATCAGGGAAAGGGACGGCGCCTGAGTCACGCGTTTCTTGATCTCCCGCCACATGCGAAGCAACCGGTTGAGGTCCTTGGAAAGCTCCCGCTTGTTCTGCCCGACGGCAACGGTTCGAACGATATACCCGATCTCTTCAGGCAGGGTCATCTGGCTCATGATATCCTTGAGCCTCCGGCGTTCCTCCTCGTCCTCGATCTTCCTGGAAACCCCTTTGATGCTCCGTCCCGGAGTGATGACGATGTATCGGCCGGCAAACGAGATGTAGGTCGTCAGGTGTGCGCCCTTCCGTCCGGGCATCTCCTTGGTCACCTGAACAAGGACTTCCTGGCCTTTTCGAAGGGCCTTTTCAATGGGAGGTGTCTTGTCTTCCGAGGCATCAACCGAATCGGGGTGGAAATACTCCGGATGGATGTCCCCGATGGAAAGGAAACCGTTTTTCTCCACCCCGAAGTTCACGAAGCAGGACTGGAGGCCCGGCTCGATGCGTTCCACGACTCCCTTATAGACATTCCCCACGTGTTGCTCGGCCATGGTCGTTTCAATATGAAACCCATCGAGCATCCCGTCCTTGGTAAAGGCGACCCGAAACTCCTCCGGATCCACCGCATTGATCATCATCTTGGTCGTCATATTTCTCCTTGGGAATTCCGCGGCCGCACAATCCGCTCCAGCGGTCACGACGATGAAGTCTTTCAGCTACCTCCACCTCGAAGTGCGCGTTCCCTGTGCTGTTCCGCCTGATACATGAAGGTCCGTATGGCCGCCTCCCGACCCGGCTGATAGGTACCGTCACAAGGAGTATCCAGATAGGGAACCCGAAACCGGGTGGCGATGGGCTTGGCAATGGCGGAAGTGATTGTACTCGGCATACAGGTGAACGGATAGACATTGACGACACCGTCGTATCCATCGTGTATGTATTCCATGATTCCAGCGATGCTCAGACACGCCTCAGTGCCCACATCGAAGCTGAAGAGATCCTTCTCTTTCAGAATCTCTTCCAGACGACCCACCCGGTGGTCTCCGGGCAGATCGATCAGAGGCCTGACCCGCTTGTATGCCTGCTCCTGTTTCGACTGCTGATACAGAAGACTCAACCCGAAGGTGAAGACCTTGGAGGCATATTCTCCGATCTTGCGGGGCCGGAGCAACCGAAGGCTTTTTCGAAGGCCGATACGCGCCTGTCGCAGGCGATCATATGCCGTATAGTTCACCCACTCGGCAATAGATGCGTTGACCACCTCCGCTCCGTAGGTTTCCAGCACTCGAATCACGTCCTGATTCGCCTGGGAGTGGGTCCTCAGATAGATCTCACCGACAATCCCGATCAGCGGTTTGCGTGGGATACGGGGATCCATGAGGTCACAGCCTTCCCGGACGACCTCCTCCAACCCGTCCAGTATGGGATTGAGATTTTTCCCCGCCGCATGATTTCTGAAGCATTCGGATATAGTGGATATGGCCTTGTCGATCAGGTCGTCTGCGCCACCCTTCTCTCTCTCGTAGGGCCGAATCCTCCACAGCAGTCGGTCGAGGATGTCGGAGACGACCACGGACATGTAGGCGGCCTTTCGAAAATCCGTGGCCCTTTTCTCTTCGATCATGCCGGACACCGAATACGCGTTGTCGGATGTCAGAGTTCCGATCTTGAGGTCCTGCATCCCCGGGAGCGAATCGAGGACGATTCGTTGAAACTTGTTGTACATCCCGAACCTGCAAGGTCCGCCGGCCTCGGGCATGAAATAGATATAGCTCTTCGCATCGAACGCCTCACCGAGCCGTTCCTGTTCCCGTGCCATATGGTGAAGGATATCCCCCGTGGTCACTTGGCAGGGAAAACACTCCTTCCCCGATGTGAACTCCCGCCCCACATCGAGACCCTGGTAGGTTTCCATCACTTCCGCCCGCACCCCGAATCCATGGAACACCGCCGCCAGCAGATGGCAACCGATCCGATTCATCTCGGGAATGAGCAACGTCTTGCCCTGAACCGAGAAAGTCCCCACATTGGTCGAAAGACTCTGGAACGCCTGATCCTTCTGCCCTTCCATGGTCCCCTCAATTGGAATATTTCAACTCGGAAGAGAGGTCGCTTCTCAACTTCTCCATCGCGTTCTCGATGACATTCCTGTACGCCTCCAGCCGTGTCATCACGCCGGCAACGGCGCTGTGTTCGTCGAGCTCCAGGATCAAGTAAGGCTTGTCTTCCATCACGGCCTTGTAGAAATGCTCCAGAAACGAATCCGCCCCGCAACTGAAGTTGGTGACGTGAAGCCCGAAGGCGCCCGACTGTCCATGGATGAACTTGGCGGCCCGAAGAATTTTAGCGCCGAGCCCCCAATACATGGAGGGAAAGTCCGATAGGTCGATCCCCCCGAGGTCCAGGAAATCCATGGGCAGAGCAGAGACGCCGATTTTTGCAAGGTTCCGGCCCAGTCGAAGATTCAAACGCTCATCATAGAGGTTGTACGGCCTTCCCGTCACGATGACCAGCGGTTCCAAGGGGTCGTGCCGGGCCAGGAACGTCCGCCCTTCTTCCACCAGCTCACGGTCGAACGCCTCGCTCTTCTCCATGCCGATGAGAAGGGCCTCGCGAATGGCCTTTCTTCCAAAGCCCAACGCTGAAGAAAGCTGTGTGGCCAGTTCCAGGGCCACCGCATCCGGATCGTCCTTCAGGTGAACGATCGCATGCAGGACCGACACCGCTTTCAGGTCGAGGGCCTGTTGAATCATGTACCGGTTCGACTGCACCAACGGGCAGAAAAAACCCCGCTCCCCCGGGACCGGCGTGGGCATGTCCACGATGGTGGGGAGAAACAAGTGACGTGTCCGTCCCAGCAGCGTCTTGACATGACCGTGGGATACCTTGATTGGATAACACGTCTCGGCTCTGACACTCTCGACACCCGTGCTTGAAATCGGACTGTTTGTGGGAGGCGTAATGACAAGCCGAAAGCCCAGTCGATCGAAAAAGTGAGCCCAGAGGATCCCGGTCTGGAAGAAATAGAGACTTCGCTGCATCCCCACCGTTGGCCTTCCATCCACCTCCGTGAGGATTTCATCGGGTCCGAGCTGACGGTAGAGCCCATGCATGTGTCGTTCCCATATTTCCTCGCGGCGCAGGAACATGTCGGCCCGTTTTTCCCCGCCCGTCCGAACGACCTCATATCTTCCGCACTCGCCCCCCCAGATGGTCTTGCGCCCTCCAAAATCGTAGATCTTGAGTTTGCACTGATTGTGGCAATTGGGATCGGCGGTGCACACCTTTTCCACATATTCCATCCGGTCTGAGATCGCACTCTCAAGCCCGCGGAAACGGCTCGGAGGATTGCCTTCTGCGCGCATTCGCTCCTGCACGCTGATGGCCGCTCCAAAGGCACCAAGGACCTCTCTATGGCGTGGAACCGTCAACCCACGTCCCAGGAGGTTCTCGAATGCTCCCACGACTGCCTTGTTCAGAGAAGGCCCGCCCAGGAACATGACTCGTCTGCCGATCTTTCGTTTTCCCACCACTCGGTTGAGGTAATTGTGCGCCACGGCATAGCAGAGTCCTGCGATCAGGTCTTTCGTCTTCACGCCCCGCTGATGATAGTAGACCAGATCAGACTCCATAAAGACCGTGCACCGCTCGGCCAGCTTAACCGGGGCCTCGGAGGAGAGTGCGATCTCCTGAAACTCGTCCACGATATTGATGCCGTATTTATTGGCCAGTTCGTGGAGAAAGCTCCCGGTGCCCGCAGCGCAGACCTTGTTCATATCGAAATCCAGGGGATAGCTGTTGGCGATGAAAACATACTTGGAGTCCTGCCCCCCGATCTCGAAAACGGTGTCCACGTCGGGGTCCATTTCCACGGCCCCCCTCGCGTGGGCGGTGATCTCGTCAATGATGAGATCCACATTGAGGAAAGTCCCCACCACGTTCCGTCCGGACCCGGTTGCGGCTGTCCCTTGAATACGGATCCGCTCGCCCACCTCATCCCGTATGGTCCGAAGAAGGGACTGGGTCACCTCGATGGGCTTTCCGCGCGTGTGAACGTAACTCTTGTGAATAATCCTGCGATTCTCATCGATGATGGCATATTTTGTGGTCGTCGAACCGATGTCGATCCCCAGATACACCGGTGTTCCGGGCTCAATGCCTCCGGGATCCACGCGGTTGTTCTCGGGAAAACCGGTCTTCCTCAAGGCAAGGGGTGGAGCCAGTGGGAGATCGACAATGGTGTCGCTTCCGGTGGAAAGCACCGCACCGAGATCGGGACGGTTTTCAATCCCCTGCCGGACGGCCTGGAGCGCAACCCCCAGGGCGCCCATGGACGTGCTGTAGGGCGGGACAATCAGGCCGGGCACGTATTGCTTGAGGGCGCGGACCTGGAGTTCATTCAAGGAAAGCCCGCCCAGGAAGAGAACGGGATCCTCCAGTATACGGTTCCCCACAATGGTGCTCATGTAGTTGCGGGCATTGCCCACGTGCAGGCCGTAGATGATATCCTCCAGCCTCTCACCCTTGTTCTGAAGATGAATCATATCGGACTTGGTGAAGACCGTACATCGGCATGCCACATTGGCAGGATGTTCACTCGTGAGCCCCAACCGGATGAAGTCCTTTAGAATACGATCCACCTCGTCCGAAGATATGTCTTCCTTTTGATCGTAGAGAGCCGTGGCCAGACGCTGGGCCTGTTGGTCGATGAACGATCCGGTCCCGGAGGCACATGGTCCGTTGGTGTTGAAGTACTCGAGTTCCCCTTTCTCTCCGCCTTGGCTGATCTGGAATACAGACGTGTCCTGCCCGCCCATGCTGATCATGGTGCGGACATCCGGGCGCACGTGCAGCGCCCCCAGCACCTGGCTGATGGTCTCGAATTCAAAGAAACCACCCACGCGATCACTGATCCTTCGGCCGTGGTTGCCTGTAAAAGCTACGGCACGGATGGAGTGCCGTCCCAGCGTCTCGTAGACTTCCTCGAGGATGGACCGAATCTCCCGTTCCGGCCTCCCGAGATGCCGACGGTACGGGAGTTCCCGAATGATGTCACACCGGTCGTTGATCACGACACCGTTGAGGCTGACCGAACCCGCATCCAGCCCTACAATGTAACGTCCCTCGCTATCACCCTTTCTTGATTCCGCCATATCCCCTGGACCCGTGACATCCTGTTCACGTCGGATAGGTCCGGCCGTACATGTTCCCTTCGGACAGACCGTGTTTTCCTGCGACCTGTGAGGACGACAGTGCCCTTCCCAAGGTAAAGGAACGCACCGGCAGACCGACCTTCTTCGTCGGATGGAGTTTACCGGGCGTCCACCGCTGAGTAGTACATGTCCCCTTCATGCGTTATGGAACGGATGGCCCCCCGGTCATGCAACGAAGCAAGGAGCTTCTCCACGGCCGGTAGATCCAGGCCCAGGAATTCAGCCAGATCCAGAGCCCGGACCGGTCGTCTTTTCGTCATTTCCAATATCGTTCGTGAGAGGTCGTCCGATTGCGTCCTCTTTGCTTCCAGGCGCGCGCCGGCAATGATTTCCGCCCTCTCTCCCAAGATCCCTCTTATCGCTTCCAGGCGTTCCCTGTCAAGCGCCACGGCCTCGCCGGAAGCGGGCGGCCTCACCACCGTGTTGAGTTGAATTCGATCGGGAGAGATCGCGTGGAGAGCCTTCGCCAAGGTCTCGATGTCTTCGTCCCGGTCGTTGATCCCACGCAACAACACCACCTCAATGTGCAGTTTCCCTCGAAAAACGTCACGAAAGCGTTCCAGTCCCTCGATGATCCGGTGAAGCGCCAGGCTCTCGTGAGGCCGGTGAATCCGATGAAAGGTGTCATCGCGGACGGTGGAAAGGGTGGGCATCACCATGTCGGCGTTCCGAATCCGCTCTCGCACGTCCTCTCTCCACAGGAGAGAACCGTTGGTGAGGACCGCAATGTTGGTCTCCGTCAGGGTCTTCAGCTTCGAGATGATGGTGCCGATCTCCGAGTGGAGGGTCGGCTCTCCGGACCCGGAAAAAGTCACCGTGTCCGGACAGGTCTCCTTCAATCGCGCCTCGAGTTCCACCAGCAACGGCTCCACCGGGACAAAAACCGAGGGGACGGCCGTCTTGTGCGTGGTGGGCCCTGCCTGGCAATAGAGGCAATCGTAACTGCACGTCTTGAGAGGCACAAGGTCTACGCCCAGGGATCGACCCAACCTCCTTGAGGATACAGGTCCGAACACAGAACCCATCATTCGTTCTCCTTCGGAACCGGAATGGTGCTTATCTGCTCAATGGGCCTCATCCCAGTTGTCCCCCACACCCATGTCCACCTTCAGAGGGACACGGAGTTCATGAACGCCCTCCATCTCTTGGCGAACGATCACGCGAATGTCTTCCAGCTCCTCCGTCGGCACCTCAAAAATCAACTCATCATGGACCTGGAGAATCATCCGGGTCCTCCGTTCTTCATGGTCCAGCCGGTCCTGTATTCGAATCATGGCCTGCTTGATCAGATCCGCCGCCGTCCCCTGAATGGGGGTGTTTACAGCCATCCGTTCCGCCTCCCCTCGAACAAAGCGGTTTTGATGGTGGATGTCGGGCAGGTATCTTCGTCGGTTGAAAAGGGTGGTCACATAACCATCCTTTTTCGCTCGTTCGATCATGGTCTCACGAAACCCCCGGACCCCCTCGTGCTTCTCGTAATACGTCTCGATGTAGCCCTTTGCCGTCTTGAAATCGATGCCGAGTTCTTCGCTCAGCTTGTGGGGACCCATGCCGTAGATAATCCCGAAGTTGATCGCCTTTGCGATCCGTCGCATGTCCGGAGGAACCGCCTCTCCCTTGATCTCAAAAACCTCTGAAGCGGTTCGGGCATGCACATCTTCGTCCCGCTGAAACGCCTCCACGAGGGCCCTGTCGCCTGAAAAGTGGGCGAACACCCGCAACTCGATCTGGCTGTAGTCTGCGGAGAGAAGGACGTTTCCCGGATCAGCCACAAACCCCTTACGGATGTCCCGGCCTTCAGGGGTTCGAATCGGGATGTTCTGAAGATTCGGATTGCTGCTGCTCAGGCGTCCGGTCGCCGCAACGGCCTGGTTGAAGGACGTGTGAACCCGGCCTGTCTCAGGATCGGCCATGGTGATGAGGGCGTCCAGGTAGGTGGACTTGAGCTTGGAAAGACTCCGGTACCGCAACAGCCGTTCAGGGATGCGGAACCCCATGGCTGCCAGTTTTTCCAGGACCTTGACATCGGTGGCGTAGGCCCGGGTCTTGGAAGTCTTGCCCTGCACGGGCAGGCCCAGCTTTTCAAAGAGGACGAAGGCCAGTTGCTGGGAGGAGTTGATGTTGAACGGGGTGCCGACCTCTCGGTAAATCTCCTTTTCAATCTCTTCCAGCTGTTGAGCGAAGCGGTCGGACATTCTTTGAAAGACCGCCGTGTCCACTCGAAACCCCGTCATTTCCATATCCACCAGCACGGGAAGGAGCCTCATTTCCAGGTTGTGGAATAAACCCTGGTTCCCATCCTTCTCCAGGATTCCATCGAGAATCTCCTGGAGTCTGAGGGTGATTTCAGCATCCTCACAGGAATACTCTGCGGCCCTGTCCAGCGGCACTTCGGAAAACGGGACCGCCTTCTTCCCTTTACCCGCCACCTCGTGATACGGGATCATCCGATGATTCAGGTAGTGCTGCGCCAGGACGTCCAGGTTGTGCTGTCGCATGCCGGGATTGATGACATAGGAAGCGACCATGGTGTCAAATCGAATCCCCTTCAAGAAGACGCCGTGACGCCTGAGGACAATAGCGTCATACTTGATGTTCTGCCCGATTTTCTCGATCCCGGAGTCCTCCAGGACCTCCTTCAGGAGGTAACGAACCCGGTCCCAGGACATCTGTTTCGGAGCGGCAGGGTATCCATGTCCCACGGGGACATAAGCCGCCTCTCCCACCTGCCATGAGAAGGAAAGGCCCACCAGTTCTGCTTGAAACGGGTCCGTGCTTGTGGTCTCCGTGTCGAGGGACACCCTTCCGCTCTGCCGGATGTCCCGAACCAGGGCCGCCAGGGCATCCTCATCCAGGCAGAGCCGTTCGTGCCTTCCCGCGGAAGATGACGTGACCGCGAACCGGTCCCACAGATCCCGGAACTCCAATTCATGAAAGACGCCGGTGAGTTCCTCGAGGTGCGGGTCGCCCGCCTTCAGATCCTCCACCGTCGTATCCAGGGGGACATGGCAGTCAATGGTAACCAACCTGCGGCTCAGCAGGGCCTGTTCCTTGAAGCGGGCCAGATTCTCCCTGGTCTTCTTTCCCGATACCGCATCCAGGTTCTCATAAACGCCCTCGATGCTTCCATGGGAACGGATCAGTCCGAGGGCCGTCTTCTCTCCAATGCCGGGGACTCCCGGCACGTTATCCGAACTGTCTCCGGCAAGGCCCATGAGATCGATGATCTGGGCGGGCTCCAGTCCTCCGTATGTCGCCCGAAACGTCTCATAGTCCGTGGTCCTGTCGCGCATGGAGTCCCAGAGGGTGATTGAAGGGGAAACCATTTGCCGAAAATCCTTGTCCCCCGTTACGATGCAGACCCGGTATCCCTTGCCTACGGCCTCTGTCGCCAGGGTTCCGATGATGTCGTCCGCCTCAAACCCCTCCTTTATAATGGCCTTCAGATTCAGGCCCCGGACGATTCGATGAATGTAAGGGATCTGGGCCACCATGTCTTCCGGCGCCGGCGGCCTGGTGGCCTTGTATGGCTCATACATGTGGTGCCGGAACGTCTTTCCCTTGGTATCGAAGACCACGGCGAGGTATTCCGGGTTCTTTTCCTTCAAGAGCTTGAGCAGCATTCGAGTGAAACCATACGTCGCGTTGGTTGGAAGGCCGTTTGAATTGGCCAGGTGCCGTATGGCATGATAGGCGCGGTGTATGTAGGAGGTACCATCAATCAGATAGATCGTCTTCTGTCCGCTCATGAAACCACCCCGCCGTGTTCGGGCAAAAGGGAGAGGAATACGGGGAAAGGAAGTCCCGGGAAAACCGATGGAAGGAGTACATCGAGGTGAGACCGGCACGGGCGCATGAAAAAATCACCGGCGGCTCCACGAAATATCATGCCTTCCGGGCTCCCAGAGGCGAGAGAAGCCGCCACTCCGGAGGCTTGCAACTTCACCGGACATCGAGTTCACTCTGAGGTTTAAACGGCGGAATTTCGCCCCTTCTCAAGAAGTCCTCAAGGTCCTGTTCCGCATGATGGAAGCCCAGTTTTGGGGTGGGCGGAGCGCTCCACCTCGACCGGATCTGGTCCACGGCACGGCGCTCGATCTTGGCCGGCTCTTTGTCCGGAGGTACGGGACATGTGGATGCTGTAAACCCGATTCGCGCGCCGTCGTTCGTGTACAGGATATCGTCCGCGAACCAGCCCAGATGCCTGCCGTTAAATCCATAGACATGCTTATCATCATAGAGGTACGCGACAGCGTGACCGTCCCAAAGGAAAATGCTGCCATGGTAGTCCTCATGAAGATAGGCCACCGGTCGTCCATCTCGATTGAAAAGGGTTCTGTCCATCCTACCCCTCGCACGAAATTCAGCCGAACGCACGCTCCCCCAACGAAGGATACGGAATCTCTACTTGGCGTAGTCCACAGCACGAATCTCTCGGATCACCGTGACCTTGATCTGCCCTGGGTACGTCAACTCCTTCTCGATCTTTTTTGCGATATCAGAGCAGAGGATAAACGCACCGTCGTCGCTGACCGCATCTCCCTCCACCAAAATCCGGATTTCCCGACCCGCCTGGATCGCGTAGGACTTGCTGACTCCCTTGAAGGAAAGGGCGATTTTCTCAAGGTCCTCCAAACGCTTGACATAGGATTCCAGCATCTCCTGCCGGGCCCCGGGACGGGCTCCGGACAGTGTATCCGCTGCTTGAACCAATACGGCCAGGGTGGTTTCCGGCTGGACCTCCTCATGATGAGCGGCAATAGCGTGAATGACCTCTTCGGATTCGCCGTACTTCCGCGCGAGATCCGCCCCGATTTGGGCATGTGGGCCTTCCACCTCGTGATCCACGGCCTTGCCGATATCATGGAGCAGGCCCGCCCTTCGGGCCCGTTTGACATTCACACCCAGCTCCGCAGCCATCATCCCGCAAATGAAACTTACTTCCCGGGAGTGCTGGAGAACATTCTGTGCATAACTGGAACGGTACTTCAGCCGCCCGATGATCTTCACCAGCTCCGGATGGATGCCGTGTACACCCACATCAAAGGTCGCCTGCTCTCCGGCCTCTTTGATGCCCGCCTCGATCTCTGCGGTCACTTTCTGGACGATTTCTTCGATCCGTGCAGGATGAATCCGTCCGTCCTCGATGAGTCGTTCCAATGCCACCTTGGCCACCTCGCGCCTGACCGGATTGAATCCGGAGAGGATCACCGCTTCCGGTGTGTCGTCAATGATCAGGTCAATCCCGGTAGCCGCCTCGATGGCCCGAATGTTCCTTCCCTCTCGCCCGATGATACGCCCCTTCATTTCGTCGTTCGGGAGGTTCACCACGGATACGGTCTTCTCGGCGACATAATCACCGGCATACCGCTTAATGGCCAGAGCCATGGTTTCTTCGGCCTTTCTCTTGGCCGTCTCCTTGGCCTCGGTCTCGATTCGGCGGATCATTTTCACTGCATCGTGCTTGGCCTCCTCCTCCATGGACTGCTTGAGGAGTTCCTTGGCCTCGTGTGTGGACATTCCCGCCACTTTTTCCAGTTGCTCTCTCTGTTCGGCGATCAATTGCTCGAACCGGGCATCCTTGGTCCGTAGTTCCTCTTCCAGTTCTTCCACTCGGCTCTCACGAGCGGCCAACTTTTTTTCCTTGTGCTCATATTGATCGATTTTTTTGTCCAGATTTTCCTCTTTGCTGAAGACACGCTTTTCCAGTAATTGTAGCTGTTCTTTCTTCTCGTTGGTATCCTTCTCGAAATCCAGTTTCATCTGGTATAGAGTGTCTTTAGCCCTCAGCATAGCCTCTTTTTTAATGGTTTTCGCTTTTTTATGTGCATCATTAATTATTTTTTGTGAGTAATTGTTAATGGACTCAATCTGTTTTTCGACAATCCTCTTGCGTGTCCAAAAGCCGATCATGAAGCCTAAAATCACCCCGGCTGCACCGCCAAGGATTATCTGTATATTCGTCATATCTATGCACCCCATTTTTCCCGGGCACCCACACGGCATTCCGGTTCCGTCGAGGCCCTCTCATAGGTATGTGTCATAAACCACGTCTGAAAAAGTCGAATGACAAGGCATGGACAACGTCCTGAGAAGCACAAAAAACAGCCTACACAACGCCTCGGCGGCAGTGCGGGTAAGCAACGGCTGGTCCCTCTGATGCGCCTGGGTGATAGATAGTGGTGAGGAGAGAGGAGAGGTACGGAGAGTTCGGTGACTCACGGCATGGAGAACGGGCATGTCAAGCGATCGGCAAATGGGATAGGACGGCCTGACAACAGGGTTGGTTCCCGTTTGGTTTCATCCCGTTCATCCGCAGTGACCAACGAAAATGGAAACAAGCCGCCACAACGCTTGTTTTTCCAATCAGGCCGAGCCTGGGTAATCCCCTCATTTTTCTCAACCACCCGCTTCACCGAGCCTTAAAGCCCTACCCTTTCGAGAAAGGACACATCCGTCCTGCGACGTGGCACGCCCGAGATCACGTCAAGCCCGTGATTACCGGTTCATTGCGGAGTCGATGTCGTAAATCATTGCCTTGATACGTTGGTTCGCCTGCGCGTCATATTCACTCAAGGCCTTCAAGGCTTGAAAATACTCACCCGCAATGTGAAGAGCGGTAAGAATCGCCGTCTTTCGCTCCGTCAGGTCGACCGATTCTCCTTGAATCTCACAGGCCACCTGATTTACGTACGCCGCAATCTTCTCGATATCTTCCGTGCTGCCCTGACTCCGGACAAGGTATTCCCGATCCAGTATTTTCACTTTGACAGGCTGCATCGCACCGAATATCCCCTTAACGACGGCCTTCGACACGCGGGCTGACCTCGATCAGAAACCGTCACCCCTTCACCTGCCTACATATCCACCTGCTCTATCTTTTCCAGGAGTGAGATGATTTTCTGTCTCGCCTGGTCCCTTCCAGAGCGAAGGACCTCGATTTCACCCGAAAGGTCCGTGATCTTCTCTTCCTGAATATGAGTCTTCTCCGCAAGCGCGTCCTTCTCTTTTTTCAATGTCTGTATATACCCGATCAGGGTATCCAGCTTCTCCTCCAACACGTGAAACTGATCCAGTTCTTCACCCCTGTCCATGGTGCTCCCTCAATCCTCCTTCGGCGCGGAAGCCGTCACCGAAACGAGGTCTTCGACCGAACTCTCCACCGTTGCTACCTTCCACGATGTTCATACCCAAGATAGGTTACGCAGGCTCAACGGGGTTCGGCGTGTCATTGTGATTCCACGGTTGCCGATTGATTTGAAGATTTGATCTTATCCCGCACCAAACAAAAGTCAATAAAAAAGGCAGGCCGCTTCGGGCCTGCCTTGTTCAGCATATCCTATCGTTTGAATGAGGGGGTTCAATCAGGCCTTCTCGGCGACCTTCAATCGAACAAGCGCTTTTTTGAGCGCCGCTTCAGCACGAAGGAAATCCACGTCCTCCGCCCCGCGCTCACGGGCCAGTCGTTCACGGGCCCGCTCCAGAGCATTTCGTGCCCTCTCCACGTCTATGTCGGTCGCTTTTTCCGCCGCATCCACAAGAACCGAAACCCGGTTATCCGACACCTCGGAAAACCCCTCGGTGACGGCCATGAACTCCTTCTTGCCTTCGGCTTCAAAGCGGAGTTCTCCGGGAATAATCCCTGAGAGGAACGGGATATGTCCCGGAAGAATACCGAATTCGCCTTCCGTCCCGGGAGCCACGACCATATCCACCTCCCGGCTGACCAGGACTTTTTCCGGTGTCACCACTTCCAGATATAAGACTGCCATTCATTCACCTCTGCTCATGTTTAGGCCGAGGCCATCTTCTCGGCCTTTTCCCTTGCCTCATCAATGTTTCCAACCATGTAGAAGGCAGACTCGGGCAGGTCGTCGTGCTTGCCCTCGATGATCTCCTGAAAACCGCGAATCGTGTCTTGAACCGTGACGTACTTGCCGGCCATCCCGGTGAAGGTCTCGGCCACGTGGAAGGGCTGAGACAGAAAGCGCTGAATCCTTCGAGCGCGCGCAACGGTCAGTTTGTCTTCGTCCGAGAGTTCATCCATGCCGAGAATGGCGATGATGTCCTGCAGGTCCTTGTATTTCTGGAGGATCTGCTGTACCTGCCGGGAGACATGGTAATGGTCTTCCCCCAGGACATTGGGATCCAGGATTCGAGAGGTGGAGTCCAGAGGATCCACTGCGGGATAAATCCCCAACTCGGCGATGGCCCGTGAAAGCACCACGGTTCCGTCCAAATGGGCGAACGTGGTGGCCGGGGCCGGGTCGGTGAGGTCGTCGGCGGGGACGTACACGCACTGGACCGAGGTGATGGAACCCTTCTTGGTGGAGGTAATCCGTTCCTGAAGTTCACCGAGGTCCGTACCCAGTGTCGGCTGATAACCGACGGCGGAGGGCATACGTCCCAAGGTGGCGGACACTTCCTGGCCGGCCTGGGTAAAACGGAAGATGTTGTCGATGAAGAGGAGCACGTCCTGACCTTTGTCGTCCCGGTAATACTCGGCCGCGGTCAAGGCGGACAGGGCGACCCGGGCACGGGCCCCCGGCGGTTCCGTCATCTGTCCATAGATCAAGGCCGCCTTCTCGACAACACCCGACTCCTTCATTTCGAGGTAGAGGTCGTTCCCTTCGCGGGTCCGCTCCCCCACGCCGGCGAACACGGAGATACCGCCGTGCTGCATGGCGATGTTGTGGATCATTTCCATCATGATGACGGTCTTGCCCACACCGGCGCCTCCGAACATGCCCATCTTACCGCCTCGGGGAAACGGGACGAGGAGATCGATGACCTTGACGCCGGTCTCAAGGACCTTAACCGAGGTGTCCAGATCCACGAATGCCGGCGCATGCCGGTGAATCGGCCGGAATTCCGTGGCATTGATGGGTCCGAGACCGTCCACGGGCCGACCCACCACATTGATAATACGCCCAAGCACCGGGTCTCCTGCGGGCATCATGATCGGATTTCCGGAGTTCTTGGCCGCCATACCTCGAACCAGACCGTCCGTGACATCCATGGCGATGCACCGGACCACGTTGTCACCGAGGTGCTGAGCCACTTCCACCACCAGGTTGTCTTCGTCGTCGTTGATGGCCGGGTTGGTGATGAACAGTGCCGTCAGAATGTACGGCAGTTCCCCTTCGGCAAACTCCACGTCCACGATGGGACCCATGACCTGAATAACTTTGCCCTCATTCATGATATGTTCAAGACCTCCTTCTCCTTGAAAAACGTTTAGGCCGTCTTGATCGCCTCGGCACCACCAACAATGTCCATCAGTTCCGCCGTAATGGCCGCCTGTCTGGCCTTGTTGTACGCCAACGTCAAGCTCTGGATCATGTCTTTACAGTTCTTGGTCGCATTGTCCATGGCGGCCATCCTGGCTGCGTGTTCGCTCACTTCATTCTGCAGGAAGGCATTGTAAATCTGGACGCTGATATGTTTGGGAAGCAGTTCGATCAGCAATTCCTCCGCCCCGGGCTCGCAGAGGTATTCGGCCGACGAGCCTTCCTGCACCTCCTCTCCCTGTGGAGGTTCTACGGGGAGGATCTTCACCAACGTGTTCTCCTGACGAGCCATGCTGATGAAACGGCTGTACATCATGTACACTTCGTCAACCTCGTCGTTGAGATACCGTTCGGTGAATTTCCGGGTCATCTGGTTGACAAAGGACATGTCGATATAGCCGTAGACCTGAATGAGGCTCTCGGTAATCTGCACATCCCGCCGCTTGAAGAAGTCCCGGCCCCTCCGGCCGACCAGGGTCAGGGAGACATCCCTTCCCTGCTCTTTCTGTTCCTTGATCCACCGATCACCCCGCTGGATCAGTTGGGCATTGAAGCTGCCGCACAGTCCCCGGTCCGAGGTGAAGTGAAGGAGTTCGACCCGGCTGACCACCTCTTTCCGGATGAGCAAGGGGTGAATGTCCGGGTCGATTCGACTGGACAGGTTTTCCAGCACCTCCGCGAATTTCGCGGCATAGGGATCAAACGCCTCCACCTTGCCCTGTGTGCTGCGCAGCCTTGCCGCGGCCACCATGTTCATGGCCCTCGTGATCTGCTGCGTCTTCTTGACGGCACCGATTTTTCGCAGGATATCCTTTAGAGTCGCCATCGATTCTTCTCTGCCTTCCAACGCTTCGGTTGAGCGGTTGCGCCGCGTTTCATGTTCGCCGGCTGTATACCCTTTGCCTGCCGCTCCGGCGCACGATTATGGATACCAAAAAACCATCCTTCATCCGGCGGAGGGTTGGAAGATGCCCTTGAACTCATCCAGTGCCTTGCGCATTTTGTCGGACAGGTCGTCGCTGAGATCGCCCTTGTCATTTATCTCCTGGAGGAGTTCGGCATACTTGCTGTCGATGAATTCCAGCATCTGGATCTCGTACTCACTGACCGAGGCCTCAGGGATTTCATCCAGGTAACCGTTGGCGCCTGCAAAGAGGATCATGACCTCCCGTTCCGCCGACATGGGCCGATACTGAGGCTGCTTGAGGACTTCAACCAGCCGACGCCCCCGATTGAGTTGCCGCTGGGTGGCCTTGTCGAGATCACTGCCGAACTGGGCAAACGCCTCCAGTTCGCGGAACTGGGCCATGTCGATGCGCAGGGTTCCAGCCACCTTTCTCATGGCCTTGGTCTGGGCGGCACCGCCCACCCGTGACACGGAGAGACCCACGTTGATGGCCGGGCGGACGCCCGAGAAAAAGAGGTTCGGTTCCAGGTAGACCTGGCCGTCCGTAATGGAAATCACGTTCGTGGGAATATAGGCGGACACGTCGCCGGCCTGGGTCTCGATAATGGGCAGGGCCGTCAGGGATCCTGCGCCCAGTTCATTATTGAGTTTGGCCGCGCGTTCCAGCAGCCTGGAGTGATTGTAGAAGATGTCTCCGGGAAAGGCCTCGCGTCCGGGCGGACGCCTCAGGAGCAGAGACACCTGCCGGTAGGCCGTCGCCTGTTTGGAAAGGTCGTCGTAAATGATCAGGGCGTGCTTTCCGCTGTCCCTGTAATACTCACCGATGGAGCATCCGGAATACGGGGCGAGATACTGCTGTGTGGCCGGGTCGCTCGCGCAGGCGGCGATAACGGTCGTATACTCCATCGCGCCGTGACGCTCAAAGACGTCCACCACCTGGGCCACGGTGGACTTCTTCTGACCGATGGCCACGTAGATGCAGTACATGTCCGTGCCCTTCTGGTTGAGAATCGCATCCACACAGATGGCCGTCTTACCGATCTGACGGTCACCGATGATGAGTTCCCGCTGACCGCGTCCGATGGGCGTCATGGCATCGATGGCCTTGATGCCGGTGTACATGGGCTCTCGCACAGGCTGGCGTGCGATGACGCCCGGGGCCACCATCTCGATTCGCCGGGTCTCGGTGGCGTTGATCGGCCCCTTGCCGTCCAGGGGATTGCCCACCGCGTCCATGACGCGACCGAGAACGGCGTCCCCCACGGGAATATCGGCGATCCGTCCTGTTCGCTTGACCGTATCCCCTTCTCGAATCTGTGTGTCGTCTCCCATGATGGCGACGCCCACGTTGTCTTCTTCCAGATTAAGGCAAAGGCCGAAGATCCCGCCGGGAAATTCGAGCATCTCCATGGCCATGGCCTTTTCCACGCCGTACACGCGTGCAACGCCGTCGCCAACGGACAGTACGACTCCGGTCTCCGTAACCTCGACCTTTTTGTCGTAATCCTTAATCTGGCCCCTGATCACCTGGCTTATTTCTTCAGCTCTAATCTCCATCAGTCGATCTCACCCCTTTTCAAAGATTCTTTGAGCCCCTCAAGCTGGGCCTTCACACTGCCGTCCAGCACCACATCCCCGATCTTCACCACGACACCCCCGATCAGGGAAGCATCTTCCTCCACCTCGGACCTGAGCTTTTTCGAGGTCAGCTCTTCGAGCGATTTCTCCAGGGCCTTCAGGGCCTCTTCCTTCAGTGGCCGCGCCGTCACGATCTTGGCCCTCGCCACATTCACCGCCCCGTCCCAAAGCCTTTCGTAATATTCCGCAATGGCGCCCACGAACCCCATCCGACCCTTTTCCAGCAGGAGTTTCAGGAAGTTCTGTACTGCGGAAGAGAAACCGCTTCTATCAAGTATCACTTGAAGAAGCTTCTTGCGGTCTTCAACCGAGAAGATGGGGTTGGCGATCACAGACCCGAACTCCGCTTGTTCCCTGCACAGGTCGGCGAACTCCTTGAGTTCCAGGCCGTACTGCTCGAACGTCCCTTCCTCCTGACCCAGGCTGAACAGGGCCTTGGCGTACCTTTTCGCAATTCTTGAACCGCTCAATGTACTTTCCCCACCCTTTCTATGAATTCATTCACAAGCCGGTCCTGATCATCTTCGTTCAATTCCCTCGCGATGATCTCCCGGGCCTTTTCCGCGGCAAGGTCGGCGACCTCACGCTTGAGCCGCACCTTGGCCTCCTGGACTTCATGCTGGATGGTCAATTCCACCTGCCCCAGCATCTGTTCAACCCGCTTTTCGGCCTCCGCAAGGATCTTACCCTTTTCTCGTTCTCCATCCCTGCGGGCCTCATCCAGAATCGCCTTTTTCTCCGATTCGAAATCCGTGAGTTTCCTCCGGATTTCTTGATACTTGGCTTCGGCCTCTTCCTTTTCCTGCTGGAGTTGCTCCATTCGCTTTTTGATATCCTGCACGCGGTCGGAAAAAAAGCCCAGCGCATTGGATTTTTTCAGGACAACGGCCAGGATGATCACCAGGAGAGCAAAGTTGATGAAGCGGGCGAGCAGATCCAGCAACGCCCCTTCGTCGTGGCCTTCACCCGCGGCCATGGCCGTGGCGGTGAACCCGATCAGGAAAAGAATCGAAGCCAAAAGGACCAGCCAGGTCCGTCTGCTCTTGTGTGTTTTCCCGCCAGCGAACATCAGAAGCTCCTCCCCAGAATTTTTTCCGCCAGTTCCCGTGAGAACGCGTCCACCTCTCCCTGTAAGGTCTGCCGCACACCGGCCAGCATCTGGTGGATGTCCGAGCGAGCCTTCCCGAGTTGATCTTCCGTCCTGGAGGCGGCATCCTGCAACATGCCCTTTTCGGTCTCCAACCCCTGGAGCTTGAGTTCCTCCCTTACGGTGAAACCCTCCCGCCGCGCGTTTACGACGTTTTCCTGAAGAGCGTGCTCATCCTGCGTGTACTTCTCCTGAAACGATTCCGTGTTTTTCTGGAGGGCATCCATTTCAGCCCGGCGCTGATTCATGATCCGCCGAATCGGCTTGTAGGCGACGCTGTTCAGCACAAACAGGAGAACCAGAAAGTTGGCGATCTGAATCCAGAGAACGCCCACCGGCCATATCGAGAAATCGATATTCAACATGGTCTCACTATCCTTCCCCTTGTGAATGATAGTTCAAAGGTATCGCCTTTTATAAAAAAAAACCCTCGTTGTCAAAGCTTTTTTAGCGCCGCCTGTGAGGGATTATTCCCACAATTCAAGCGGTTTTCAACGAACAGCCGCAAGCTTCTTGTCCTCGTCATCCCCGGCCTTCCGGTCCTCCTTGCGCTGCATGCGGCAATGCCCTTCGAAAACGACCCCTTCGTCGATGACCACGATCGGGGCCTGAATGTTGCCGTAGACCTTGCCGGGAGCATGGATCTGAATGCGGTCGTCGGCGGTGATGTTTCCCCGGATCTCACCGCTGACAATGATGTGGGAGGCGTGGATATCGGACTCGATGCTCGCGGACTCTCCCACGATGAGGGTTCCCTCGGTGAGAATCTCGCCCTGAAATCGGCCGTCGATACGGACAGCGCCCGTAAAGGTCAGTTTCCCCTCGAACTCCGTATCCCGCCCTAAAAACGCATTGATTTCATTCTTTTTTTTCTTCACTTGTCGACCCTTGTGGTCCATTTGGAAGTTCGAACTGATTAACACACCCGTCTCTTCTTTGCAACAGAAAAACCTGGGAACCATCGACTTCGGCACCCATGTGAAAATGGTTTTCGGGCGGGCAGCGGTCTCGCAAAGACCCGTTCACTCGCCGCCGTTCAGGTGATCAGCCGTTGGAGATCCAGAGGTGGATGACTCGGTTTCGGGCCTTTTACGACTCCTTGAAATAGAACTACTGAAACATGAACCTCCTCATACTGATATTCATGAGAATTCCCATACCCGCCAGGGTGGAGACCACGGATGACCCCCCGTAGCTGAAAAGCACCAGGGGTATACCCACCACGGGAAGGAGCCCCGTTGCCATGCCCACATTGATGACGAACTCCCAGAAGATCACAGCCACGATGCCCAAGGCCAGGAACATGCCGAAGCGATCCCGGGAACTCCGTGCAATATTGATCCCCCAGATGATCAGAAGCAGGTAGGACGTCAGCAGAAAGACCGAGCCTGTAAAACCCCACTCTTCAGCAAGGACGGAAAACGCGAAGTCCGTGTGCTGCTCGGGCAGAAAATGGAGGCGAGTCTGTGTGCCTTCCAAATATCCTTTTCCCCATATTTGACCCGAACCAATCGCTATTTTTGACTGATTAATATGGTATCCAGCACCAAGTGGGTCCATTTCAGGTTTTAAAAAGGTCAATATACGCCGCTTCTGGTAAACCTTCAGAGTCGACCAGATAAAGGGAACCGCGGCCAGAAAACCGGTGCTCAACAGGGCCAGGGACTGCCAGCGAACGCCCGCAAAAAGGATGATGGAAAATGATACCAGCATGATCAGCAGGGCCGTTCCCAGATCGGGCTCCTTCAGTATCAACGCACACGGAACCGCGATGATCAGAAAGGGACGTATGAGATCCCGAAGACGGTAGGCCTCCCGCCGCTCTTCATGTTCGCTGAAGAACCGCGCAAGGGCCGCAATCAAAGCGAACTTGGCCACTTCGGAGGGCTGAAACGAGATCCCTCCAAGACTGAGCCACCGCTGGGATCCGGAGGTCACCGCACCCAGCATAAGCACGAGGACCAGGAGCCCGAGTGAGAATACGTAGGCTGGATACGCCAATGGCTCCAGCCGGTGGTAATCGAAGAGGGTCATCAGGAGCAGGACGCCGAATCCGATCAGAAACCAGTACAGTTGCCGCATGAACACACGGGGAATCCCGGCATCATCGAGCCCATACGTAGCGCTGTACAGGTTCATGAGGCTCGTGGCGGCAATGACGGCCAGCACGAGCAGCAGCACCCAATCAAAGTTCTGTACCAGACGCCTGTCAAACATGTTCCACCTTTCCGCAGGTCAATTCACGGACATGGCCTGGTTCAGGGTCGGGAGGCCACTTCGGCCCCTGCGGCCCGGTCGCCCAGATAGGCCTCGATCATTCGACCGACAATAGGGGCGGCCGCGCTTCCGCCGTGACCCGCATTCTCCAGGAGAACGGCAATGGCGAGCCGCGGGGCATCCGCTGGGGCCACGGCCACAAACCAGGCATGATCCTTGAATCTCTCCGGTATCCCTTGGCGTCCTTTGGAGGCCTTTTCGGTCTCCAGGTTGACGACCTGAGCCGTACCGGTTTTCCCGGCCACGGGAATCTCTTTCTGCTTCGCCCTCCACCCGGTGCCGTGAGGTTCGTTCACCACCGCTATCAAGGCCCGCTTCATGCGATCCAGATTCTTCGGATCGGCGTCCAGCCTGGATCGGACGGTGGGTTCGAATCGATATACCGTGTTCTCCCCTTTTCCCACCCATCGAACTACCTTCGGCTCATGCAGGATTCCACCGTTGAATACCGCACCGATCATTTGGGCCGCCTGGATGGGTGTCACGAGCACAAAGCTCTGCCCGATGGAAGTGGAGATGGTTTCCCCGGCCTGCCACGGGACTCCGAAACGCTTCAGTTTCCACTGGCTCGTGGGAATGAGGCCGGGTCGTTCGCTTTCCAGGCGCAGGCCGGTCCGGCCGCCCAACCCGAACATGACGGCGTATCGAGCGATCCGGTCCACACCCAGGCGCCTTCCCAGTTTGTAGAAATAGACGTCACAGGACTCCCGCAGGGCCCGATGGAAGTCCACATGTCCGTGACCATGCCGTTTCCAGCAACGAAACGTGTGTGCGCCGAGTTGATAACTGCCGTTGCAAAAAACCTCTTCCCCGGGATCGACAAGCCCTTCTTCCAGGCCGGCCAGACCGACGACGATCTTGAAGATGGACCCCGGAGGGTATTGACCCGAGATCACACGGTTCTGCAACGGATAGTCGCTGCCGGAGACCATTTGATTCCAGGCCTCACGGTCGATTCCTCCGATAAATACGTTCGGATCGAACGCCGGCGCACTGGCCATGGCCAGGACCTCGCCCGTTTCCGGATCCAGCGCCACGATGGCCCCTTTCTTGTCCTTCAACCCCTCTTCGGCAAGGGCCTGAAGGTCCTTGTCCAGGGTGAGGGACAGATTGATGCCCGGCTCCGGGGACATCCTCGAAACCACTCTCAACTGCCTGCCGGCGGCGTCCACCTCCACCTGTTCCCCCCCGCGGGATCCGTTCAGATATTCCTGCCAACGGGCCTCGACCCCGGATTTGCCGATGAGGTCGCCCGGCCGGTTCTCGGGATATTTTCCACTCTTGAGCTGGACTTCGCTGATTTCGCCCAGGTAGCCGATGGCATGCGCCGCGAAACTGCCCCGAAGATAATGGCGCTGCGGCTTGACCTGTACCATGACGCCGGGGAGATTGAAGCGGTGCGTCTCCACCAGGGCCAGGGCCTCCCTCGTGAGGTCGCGTTTCACCAGGACGGGTCTGAAAGGCTGTCCTCCGCCGGCTTTTGTCAGCCGGATCCTGACGGCCTCCGGGTCGATCCCCGCGAGGTTGCTCAAAAGATGCAGCAAGGATTTCGAGTCTTGAACATCCTCGGGAATGATGTAGAGGTCGTATGATGGACGGTTGTCCACGAGCAGGTGCCCGTTGCGGTCGAAAATCATGCCGCGGAAGGGAGGGATGTCCCGCAGGTGAATCCGATTGTTCTCCGACTTGGTGCGGTATTCCGGGCCGTGGACCACCTGAAGCAGCCACAGCCTCAAGGTCAGGACGATGAACGCCAGAAAGACGACGTACGTCAGACGCCGAAGCCGGTTTTGCAGGAGTTCGCTCGTGATCCTATCAAAGCCTGAGCTTCTCAATGCGTACCCGCTCCTCGAGGTAGTTTCCATCCAGAAACGGCTGTTTTCCGCAATCTCGGCGTCAATCTTCGGGATTCCTTTTCACCGGACAAATCCTTCATTCAGGACAGATCGTTCAGTCGTTCGTCCCGGGCCTTTTGAAGCATCTTTGCGATCGCATCGAACAAGAACGCAACCGCGGGCGCGACCGCCGCGGAAAAGGCGGCCGAACTGGCGAAAGCGATCAGCAACCGAGGGTCGGGGACGGCTGGGAGTCCATGAAGGCTCAAAAAGCCGATGAACATACACTTCTTGAGGAGAACGGCCAGGAAGACAACGATGAACAATCCTCGGACGGTTTGGAGGTCGAACAGGGCATACCCCACGCGAATCCCTGCGAAGAGGATGAGGTAGATCACCGAAAAAAGACCCACAGGTGCGGCGGAAAGGATGTCGATCACCAGCCCCATGGCCAAGGCGAAGACGCCCGCCCAGGAATAGCCATACCATGCCACCAGGTAGGCCAGGGTCACGACCACGAGGTCCACGTCAACATACCCCGGGGCGGAGAGGGCCGTCAGGCTTCCCTTGGCAATGAGAAAGAGAAGGCATACGAAGTACACGAAGACGTAGAGGCCTATCCCTCTTCTTTCGGCCGGCTGGCTGATGGGGCCTCCTTGAGGATCACAAGCACCTCCTCCAGACGCGAGAAGTCCACCACGGGCTGGACTTGGACATCCCTGAACAGGACTCCCGGTCGATCGGTCACATTCACCACTCTGCCCACGGGGAGCCCTTTGGGATAGACTCCCCCCAGCCCGGAGGTGATGATCATGTCTCCACTGTTCATCCGACTCGTCTTGAGTACGTAATCCAGCTCGCAGATCTTGGTTGAGGTCCCTTTCAGAATGCCCTGATCGCGTGTGGACTGATTGAGGCAATCTACAGCGCTGTTCTGATCGATAATCAGTAGGACTTTCGCGTAATTCGGACTCACCGAGACCAGCCGGCCCACCACCCCGTCCGCGCTGACCACGGGCATATTGACCTTCAGGCCGGACTTTCCGCCCTTATCAATCATCACGGATTTGAACCAACCGGTGGGATCCCTGCCGATGACCTGAGCGGCCATCATGGGCCAGTCCCTCGCCTCCTTGAACTGAAGAAGCTTCTGAAGCCGATGGTGGGTGGCCAGCATCTCCCGGAAACGCGCGTTCTCGGCCCGCAGGAATTCGATCTGATCCCGAAGACTTCGGTTCTCCTCGTGGACCCACACCAAACCGAAATACGTTTCCCAGACCCTCTCCACGCCTCGGACCGTCTTACTCAGCAGATTCTGAAAGGGAGCTACCACTTCCACGACCCACTGTTCGGCGGGGTTCCATGATCGGGTCCGCTTCACATGGGATGAAAACAGAAACAGGGCGAGAAAGGCGAACAGGATCCATATCCAGATGTTTCTGATCCGTCTGAAGTTCACCAAGGGATATCGTCTCTCCCCCCTGCACCGGTGTAAGGGCTGGGTTGATCCGTGCGAGCCGCGAGGCCCGGAATGGGGTTACCCGTGGATCGATCGCCGTGAAGGCATTTCGGCCCGGCGGGATCCCCTCTTCGGCGGTGGTCCTATTTGATCATGACTTCTCTAAGGATGTTGATGTTGTCCAAGGCCTTTCCGGAACCGATCACGACTGTCGACAGAGGATCCTCTGTGATGGTGATGGGCAGTTTGGTCTCCTCCCGCAACAGGATATCCAGGTTTTTGAGAAGGGACCCCCCTCCCGTGAGTACAATGCCCTTGTCCACGATATCGGCCGCCAGTTCCGGCGGTGTCTGTTCCAGGGCGATCCGTACCGTCTCCACGATGGTCTCCACTTGTTCGGAAATGGCTTTTCGAATCTCCTCCGAGTCGATGGTCAGGATCTTGGGTATTCCCGTCACGAGATCCCTCCCTTTGACTTCAATGGTTTCTATCTCTTTGCTGGGATAGGCGTTACCGATCGTTGTCTTGATGATTTCGGCCGTGGCCAGGCCGATGAGCAGGTTGTATTTCCGCTTGATATACTGCAGGATCGCCTCATCCATCTTGTCCCCGGCCACACGGACGGACTTGCTGTACACGATCCCCGCCAGGGAAATGACCGCCACTTCCGTTGTCCCGCCGCCGATATCGACGACCATATTGCTCGTCGGTTCCGTGATGGGCAGCCCGGCGCCGATTGCGGCAGCCATGGGTTCTTCGATCAGGAAGACCTCACGGGCCCCCGCCGATTCGGCGGACTCGCGGACAGCCCTTTTTTCCACCTGTGTGATACCCGAAGGAACGCAGATAATGATCCTCGGCCGGATCAAAGCGCTGCGGTTGTGGACCCTTCGAATGAAATGGCGCAGCATGGCCTCGGTGATCTCGAAATCCGCAATCACACCGTCCTTCATGGGGCGGATGGCCACAATATTTCCGGGGGTCCGGCCTAGCATCATCTTTGCGTCTCTGCCGACGGCCAGGACCTTATTCCCCCCTTTCGCATCTTTACGCACCGCCACCACCGACGGTTCGCTGAGTACAATGCCTTTCCCCTTGACGTAAACAAGGGTGTTCGCCGTACCCAGATCAATGGCCAGGTCACTCGAAAACAGCCCCAGTATCGGATCAAGCAGCATCATGTTCTCCTTTCATGGTCTCCCGGCATTGTCCGTGTTCGGCGAGTCATCCTCGTCCCAAGGATCCCACAACCACCATTTCGGCATGGGATTTCTTTGCTTGACAAGCACTCCGTATCCGGTTTAGATAGAAGTTTACGCTAAAGCAACCCTTTTTCGACAACCTCAAAGAGCGAACCGGGATCTGTGACCCATGAAACGAACGTATCAACCCAGCAGGATCAAGCGGGCCCGTACTCACGGCTTCAGGGCAAGAATGCGAACCAGCGGCGGCGTCCGGGTGATTCAGAGAAGACGGGCCAAAGGGCGGAAACGATTGACCGTGTGATGCTCCCATTGTGGCACCGGATTTCACGAGACGAGAGTTCCACTTCGGATGGTCTCCTTTTCGTTTCCAAAAACTCGAAGAATATTGAGGCGAAAGGATTTTGTCAATCTAAATCTCTTTGGCAAGAGAGTCCACTCAAAACACTTTGTCATCTTGACGGCCCGAAGCGTGCTGGGCAGAAACAGGTTGGGAATCACGGCGAGTAAACGAACCGGAAACGCCGTGAAGCGGAACCGAATCAAGCGGCTTGTTCGTGAATTTTTTCGCCACAACAAGGACCGACTTCCACACGATGTCGACATTGTCATCGCAGCCAAAAAAGGGGCTGCCGACCTCGACTTCCGGAAAACCCGAGAGGAGCTTGGTGCGATCCTTCTCGATCAAGAGCGCCACACGTAGTTTACGGATGGTCCCCATTTTCTTGATCGATCTGTATCGAAGGGGAATTTCACCATTTTTCGGTCCCGCCTGTCGCTTTCATCCCACATGCTCCGCCTATGCCCGAACGGCCATTTTAAGGCACGGTATACTGCGGGGCGGGTTGAAGGCCCTGATCCGCGTGTCCAAGTGCCATCCATTCCATCCCGGCGGTTACGACCCTGTCGACTAGAGGACAGGGCGGGCGAGACAGCCCGTCGCCATAAATCGCCTTTGTTCAATACGCATGAGACTCGAGTGACTGCATGGAAAAACGTACCTTGATTGCGTTCGTCCTCTCCTTCCTCATCCTGGTCCTCTGGTCGACCTTTTTCGCGCCGACCGGAAAGCAGCCGCCTCCCACCGGAGAGCCGTCCCGCACTCCCGAAGGCCGAGAGACCGTGGTGGAACCCGCCGCTCCAAGGACCGCCGCTGAGGCGACCATCCCCGGAACGCTGCAACAGGTCTCTCCGACACCCGAGCCTCCAACTCCTGAGCAGGTCATTCGAGTCGAGACCCCTCTGTATTCGGCCGTGTGGAGCAATGTGGGGGGTGTGCTGAAAAGCTTCAAGCTGAAGGAATACCGGGAGACCCTCGATCCGGACTCCCCGCCCATCGATCTGGTCAACCTGGAAGACCCGGGGGAGGGTTTTTTGGGTCTCGGCTTCACCCGCGACGGCGAGAAGGAGACCCGTCCCGTCCTGTACCAGGTCAACGAAACCTCGATTCGCGTCACTCCCGAAACCGGCCCCGGGAAACTGATCCTCACCGGGCTGGACTCTTCCGGCATCCTCTTGGAACACACGTATCTTTTTCATCCGGATCGATACCGAATCGATGTGGAAACCAGGGTGATCAACCGATGGAACGCTCCCGTGGAAGGAGCGGTGACCGCCCGTCTTCTAAACCTTCCCCCCAGAGAGGCCAAGAGTTCGTACGGCTTTGTCGGTCTCGCCCTCCTGCTGAACGACGAACTGGAGGAAATCAAGACCAAAAAAATGAAAGACGAGGAGATGCGTCTCTCCGGAAAGATCGGATGGGTGGCCTACGAAGACGACTATTTCATGGGCGCCGTGGTCCCATCCGCATCGGGCGAGGGATTCTTTCGAGGGAACCTCCTCCCCTCAGGCAAACTGGAGGCCCGATATCTGCACCCTTCCGTAATCCTTGGAGTCCAGGAGCAGGTGACCACCCGCTTCTCCCTCTATATGGGCCCTCGGGACCTGACGGTCCTGAATGCATTCGGGGAGGGGCTGGAAAAGGCCGTGAACTTCGGCTGGACCGACATCATCGCCAAGCCGCTCCTTCACGGGCTCCGGTTTTTTTATGGTTATATGCACAATTATGGCCTCTCCATCCTCATTTTGACCGTGCTCATCAAGATCCTCTTCTGGCCCCTGACCCACAAGAGTTACAAATCCATGAAGGAGATGCAGAAAATACAACCTCTCATGGCTAAAATTCGCGAGAAATACAAGGGCAATAAAGAACAAATGAATCGCGAGATGATGCAACTCTATAAGACCTATAAAGTCAATCCCATGGGCGGGTGCCTTCCCATGTTGATTCAAATACCTGTATTTTTCGCTCTTTTTCGCGTATTGGGCAGTTCTATCGAACTTCGTCACGCACCCTTCGGTCTCTGGATCACCGATCTCTCGGCACCGGACCGCCTGTTCCATTTTCCTTTCGAGATCCCGTTCATGGCCCCTCCCTCCGGGATCCCTGTGCTGACCCTGCTCATGGGCGCCTCCATGTTTCTTCAGCAGAAAATGAGCCCGGCGCCGGGAGACCCGACCCAGGCCAAGATCATGATGTTTCTTCCATTGATCTTTACCTTCGTATTCATCAATTTTCCCTCCGGCCTGGTGCTGTATTGGCTGACGAACAACATCCTTTCCATTGGTCAGCAGTACCGAATTCTCAAAAAATCCGCCTAAGACCGTATTGGAGGAAACCATATGGAATCTATGGAATTTGAAGGGAAAACAACTGAAGAAGCCATTGAAAATGCATCTAAATTTTTAGAAATACCGGTTGAAGATTTAAACATTGATATTTTAGAGCCAGGTTCTGCGGGGATATTTGGCCTCGTAGGAATAAAAAAAGCTAAAATAAAAGTCAGCTATGTGCCTCTAGACGAACAGTCGGAGGAAGATCAGTCCCTGCGTGAATTCGAGTCCGTTCCCCAACCGGAGATCGAGGATGATGACTTGGACGATGACGAGTTCCCGGACGAAGACCCGGAGGACGAAGCCGATAGCGGCTCCGAATCCGAAGTCCTTCAGCCGGCCAGGGAAGAGGAACTGACCTTTGCCAAAGAGGTGCTGGAGACCATTCTCCGGCTCTTCCCCATGGAGGCCGAGGTCACGGTCCGGTGGGCCGACGGGAACGTCAACCTGAACATTCAAGGCGATAATTCCGGACTCCTGATCGGACGTCGGGGCAAGACCCTGGACGCCATGCAGTTCATCGTCAACAAGATTGTCAACAAGAGCCTGGAACGAAAGGTCCGCGTGGTGGTGGATTCGGAACACTACCGTCGGCGCCGCCGGGAATCCCTGACCCAGTTGGCCATGCGCATGGGTGAAAAGGCCAAGCGCATTCGAAAACCGGTCACAACCAATCCCATGAACCCCGGCGACCGTCGCATTGTGCATCTGGCCCTGAAAGACGACACCCTACTGGACACGCGGAGTCGGGGAGAGGGCCTCATGAAGAAGGTCGTCATCATTCCCCGAAGGTGAGCTGCAACCGCCGTTTTCCGCAGGTTGTCCATGCTGGATGTCCCAAACCCGAGTGATACCATCGCGGCCCTGTCCACCCCACCCGGGCAGGGCGGGATCGGCATCGTCCGAATCAGCGGGCCCCGTTCCCTCGAGATTGCAGGCCGCATTTTCCGGCCCAACCACCCCATTCCCGAATGGCAAAGCCATCGCCTGCTCCTGGGTATCCTGGTGGATCCATCCACCGGGGAGGCCCTGGACGAGGTGCTTCTCTCCGTGATGAAGGCCCCCCGTTCCTATACCCGGGAAGACGTTGTGGAAATCAATTCCCACAGCGGCTACGCCCTCCTCGAGCGCATTCTGCAGATCGTTATTGAAGCGGGCGCTCGTCCGGCCCAACCTGGGGAATTCACGCTCCGGGCCTTTCTCAACGGGCGGATCGATCTCACCCAGGCCGAGGCTGTTCTGGACCTGATCCGGTCCAAGTCCGAGCGAGGCCTTGCCATGGCCGCACGACAGCTTCGGGGCCTCCTCAAGGATCGGATCGAGGCCATGTGCCGGTCCTTGATCGAACTCCTCGCTCAGACAGAGGTGGCCATCGACTATCCGGAGGAGGAGGGGGGCATACGGCCGGGTCCTGAGGCTGCGTTCCGGCTGAAACGGGACGTGATCGCGCCCCTGGATGATATCCGATCCTCCCATGTCCAGAGAAGGCTGTGGATGGAGGGCACCAAGGTCGCGATCGTGGGTCGGGTCAATGCGGGCAAGTCCAGCATCCTGAACCGCCTGTCCGGAGAAGACCGGGCCATCGTCGCCGCGGAACCCGGAACCACACGCGATGTGGTGGAACAGGCGATCCATATCGGCGGACTTCCGGTCCGACTCCTGGACACTGCCGGATACCGAGAGGCTGCAAGCGAAGTGGAGCGCATGGGTATTCGTCTCATGGAGCGATGCATTGAAGAAGCGGATTTCGCCTTGTGTGTGGTGGACCAGAGCCGGAGGCCTGAATGCGACGACCTCACGGTCTTTGAACGATGTCGCGGGATACCTGCCCTGGTGGTCGTCAACAAGGTGGACCTCCCGCCGCAGTGGTCCGAGGCCGAACTGAGCGAGGTCTCCGGAGGTCTTCCCCGAATTCGAGTCTCCGCCCTGACCGGAGAGGGCATCGATGCCCTCGAAAGGGCCTTGGGTGAAGCCATTCTGTCCGAAAAACACGCGGGGAAAGGAGGGGATTTCGCCCCCAACCCAAGACAATGCAGGGCACTGAACACTGCAAGCGGCCACCTTCACCAGGCCGCGATTCATCTGGAGAACGACGCCCCCCTTGACATCATCGCCCTGGACCTTCGCTCCGGCCTGGAGGCCCTGGGTGAAATTACCGGGGAATACACGCCTGAAGACGTCCTTAACCAGATTTTCAGCGATTTCTGCCTGGGAAAGTGAGGGACTATCCGGAAAGGATATCCGCCTACGTCAGGGCTTTCTCCCGCCGCAGGCCGGGGAGGAAGGCACCGGTACGGATTTTTTCCTCCGGGGAAACGCACGGTTCATGCCTTTCATGGCCAAACGCACATGACCCGGGTCTCGCTTCTGGTCACCCCCGAGGATAAAAAGAAGAGTGGTGGGGCTCAAGATGGCTTGACCGCACCGCAATGACGAAGGCCTCCCGCCGATGTCCGCGTAAGAATCACCGGCCTTCTGCGCTGCCGGCTCTCAGACAAGAGAATCCTACGCCTATTTTCACGGTAAAAAGCACATCATTCACCCCAAGGGCCGAGAAAACAGCTAAGGCATCCAGGCCTTGACACTTCCAAAAAAAAACGCCTATTGTAGAGTAAATACCGACGACCGGGTCCTGAACCCGGCCCCCGTCACGAAGCGCGCCGCCCTCGATTGTTCCAAGGCTTGCCGGAATCTTCGTCGGCCTTGTCCCGCGGGACGGTGTGCGGACTGCGGTTTTCCCATGCCGACAAACGGATCCGCCATAGATGTGTTTTCCCGAGATATCTCCCGTCTGGTCTTCCGTGCAAGCATTCGAAGGGAGATGGGACAGGTTTCCCTCAGCTCGGGCATGATCGAGGTGCTTCGAGCACTGGACGGCACCAAAGACACGCTCGCCGTTTCCCGGTTTCTGGGAATGAGCATGAACGACCTCAGGGACATTCTCACCCGCCTTTCCCGGCTCGAGTTGATCGAGCGCGTGGAAGGCCGGAGAGAAATCGTGGACCGGAGGTATCTCCAGTCGTTGAGAGGACGCCTGGCCGATGTCATGGGCCCCATGGCTGAGGTCCTGATTCGAGACGAAATCACGAAGATGGGGGAGGAACCGGATCGTTTCCCCAGAGATCGATCCACGGAACTCATCGAGCGGCTTGCCTCGAAGATCTTTGTGGAAAGCAAAAAGGAGACCTTTTTGAGAACCGTGAAAGGCGAATGACCGTCCGGACCGTGAAAAACAAACCCTGTTGCGGGAGAATTTCCCATGATTGCCGTCTGCAGGTCGTGCGGGAAAAAATACCGAATCGATGAGACCAAGATTCAAGGGGAGAGGGTTCGCGTTCGCTGCAAGGCCTGCGGCGAGATCATGATTGTCGAAAAACAGACCGAGGCGCCACCGCCTTTTCTCAAGTCCGAACCGGCGGCCTCATCGGTACCGCCGTCCGAATCGGCACTCGAGCCTCCAATCCATATCTCCGCCGATGAATTGACACTGGAGGAAGAGGGGGATGAGTTCCGAACCGCCAGGGGGAGAAAGCCCCCGATCGAGGGATTCTCCATCAAACTGAAAATCACGCTCGTGATGGTTCTCCTCGTCCTGGTGAGCCTGACCGTGGCGGGAACCTTGGCCAGTACCCGCAGCAGAGCGGCCCTCTCCAGCCAGGCCGAAAACCACCTCTACCAGCATGCCATCCAGAAATCCCGCGAATACAGCATGGCCTTTGCCAGAATCAAGGACGAGGTCCTGGGGACCGCGGATTATGCCGCCTGGGTGTACGGGATAGAAAACACCGGGGCGGATATGGGTATTCGTGTCCTCATGCCCTGGACGGGCAGCGGATACGGCAACGACGCACTCAGGGATAGCCTGGGGAATGAAATCCTGACCCTGCAACAGATCGGAGCGGTTCTCAAGAGCATCGTCGCCAATAATCCGCTCCTGAGCCTCGGCTATTTCGGATCCGAGACCAAGATGACCATTTTCGACAAGGAGGAAACGATCGGGATCATCGAAGAACTGGAGGGGTTCGACGTCACGGCCCGGCCCTGGTACATCAGCGCAAAGGAGGCCGGGCAGACCATCTGGACGGAACCTTACGTGGACGCCAACACCAAAAAGCTTGTGGTCACCTGCGCCACACCGGTCTTTCGCCCGGACAAGACCCTTGCGGGCGTTGTCGGATTCGACGTTCTGCTGGACACGATCCAGAAAGACATTCTCACGCTGGACATCGGTTACCAGAGCTATGCCTTTCTGGCGAACCGGAAGGGGAATGTGCTCGTCCGCCCGGGCATGAAGCCCAAGGACGCCAAATGGGATGCCACATACAAGACCGACGACCTCCTCCACACGAGCAATCCCTCATTCAACCGGATCATTCAGAAAATGACCCGGGGGAACAAGGGTGTCGACATCTATGAAACGGAAGAAGGTGACCGATATGTGGCCTACGCCCCCATTGCGGCGATCAACGCCAGCATGGGGATTGTGGCTTCACGGGACGAGGTCGTCAAACCCGCCGACGCCATTCAACGGGCCATTATCATCATCTGGTTGATCGTACTGGCCGTTTCCGTCGGCGTCGGCCTTTTTCTGGGGAACAGTATCACCCGACCGATCAACGAACTCACGGTCATGGCCGACCTGATCAGCCAGGGGAAGATGGACCTGGATATCCTCGAGGAAAAGCGCAAAGACGAAATCGGGGTGCTTACGCGGGCCTTCAATCGGCTCGTCATCAGTCTGAAACTGGCCATGTCCCGTTAACGATATTTCTTTCTCCACCGTTTCCTCACGGCGCGCCGGACGCGCCGTGAGGAACGGCCTTCACTCGGGCTGAAAGTACTCCCGTACCTGCTTGATCGCGCAGTATTTCCCGCACATGGTACAGACGTCGTCTTCACCGGGAGGGTTCGCCTCTCGCATCCGCCTCGCCTTGACCGGATCGATGGCCAGCGCCATCTGGGCCTCCCAGTCGAGGCGTTTTCGCGCCTCGCTCATTTTTCGATCCCGGTCCAGAGCGCCCTGATGTCCCCGGGCGATGTCTGCGGCGTGGGCCGCGATCTTGGTCACCACGACCCCCTCCCGGACCTCGGGAGGGCCGGGAAGGCAGAGGTGCTCCGAGGGGGTGACATAGCAAAGGAAGTCGGCTCCGGCCTCCCCCGCCACGGCCCCGCCGATGGCGCAGGCCACGTGATCGTAGCCGGCGGCCACGTCCGTCACCAGGGGGCCGAGGACGTAGAACGGGGCATTTCGGCACAACTGCTTTTGCAGCAGGATGTTGGCACGAATCTGATTCAGGGGCACATGTCCCGGCCCCTCGATCATGACCTGAACGTCCCGCTTCCACGCGCGATCCGTCAATTCCCCTAGAATCATCAGTTCGTGAATCTGGGCGCGGTCCGTTGCGTCGGCGATGCATCCCGGTCTCAGCCCGTCTCCCAGACTCAACGTCACGTCGTACTTGCCGGCGATATCGAGGAGTCGGTCATAGTACTCGTACAGAGGGTTCTCGCGGTTGTGGTGCAGCATCCATGTAGTGAGAAAGGCCCCTCCCCTGCTGACGATATCCGTGACCCGGCCCTGGGCGCGAAGCGTCTTCAGCGCCGCCAGCGTGAGCCCGCAGTGGACCGTGATGAAATCCACACCATCCCGGGCCTGCCGTTCAATCACGTCAAAAATGCGGTCCACCGTCAGGTGGATGAGACCTCCATCCTCATTGACCGCCTCCACCACCGCCTGGTACACCGGAACGGTTCCCACGGGGACCGGACAGTTCTCCAGGACCGCCCTGCGGCAAAGATTGATATCGCCTCCGGTGGACAGGTCCATCACGGCATCCGCCCCCGCTTCCAGGGCGGCCTGCAGTTTTTCGTGCTCCTCTTCCAGGGAGGCCTTGTCCGAAGACGTACCGATGTTTGCATTCACCTTGATGGTCAGTCCTTCGCCGATCCCACACGGCCTCAGACCCTCATGCCTCGGATTGGCCGGAATAACGATTCGGCCCCTTGCCATGCGATCCCGAAGCCAATCCAAGGAAACCCCTTCCGACTCGGCCACATGCTTCATGGCATCGGTCGAGGCCCCTGCTCTTGCTTTCGCGAGTTGGGTCATGATTTTCTGTTCTCCGTCCTTTTGTATCCGCCGGCCATATCCACCCCGGAAACGCGGCAATGAAGGCGAGCGGGTTCTTTTTACGCCCTGCTCTTCCGGACCTGATCAGGTCGTCTTCAGAAACAGGGGGAAATGCCCTCCACCCAGGGGGTCCACGACCCCCGCTCCCTCGCCACAGGGATATCCCCTGCGCAGGGCATCTCGTACCAGGGCCCGAGCGCATTCCACCGCGGCCCTCATATCCGATCCCATGGCCAGAGCAGTGGCCAGTGCGGAAGAAAACACACACCCCGTTCCGTGCGTGCACGACGTTTCCAGCCGGTCCCCGGAAAAACGATATAGACCGTCCTTGTCCAACAGGACGTCGACACACAACCCGGGCAGGTGTCCTCCGGTCACCACCACATCCGGCCCCAGCTCGTGAATACGCCCCGCTGCATCCTCGGCGTCTTCAACGGTCTCGACCGCCTGCCCGGCCAGTTCCGCCGCTTCGTGCAGATTGGGGGTGATCACATGAACGCGGGGAATGAGTTCACTCTTGAAGTACGTCAAGGCCTCGGGTTCAAGCAACCACTCGCCCGTTGAGGCGCGAAAAACGGGATCCAGGACCACATTGGGCAGACGGTGGCGCTCAATGAGACGCGCCACCTCCCGAACCGCCTCAAGCGTCCTCAGCATGCCGATTTTTACGGCTCCGGGAGGGACATCATTCACAACCGCTTCGATCTGTTTCGAGATGACGGGGACGGGAACGGGATGAATCGCCTCGACACCGTGGGAGTTCTGAGCGGTGACCGCCGTGACGGCGCACAAGGCGTGTCCGCCGAGGCGGTGGATGGTCTTGATGTCGGCCTGGATGCCGGCGCCTCCGCACGAGTCGGAACCGGCTATGGTCAGTATGGTGATCATTCCCAACATGGGGGCCGATGTCGGCCCGGATTCAGAAATAGAAAGACTATCACTATTTCTGTTTTTGTCAATCCAAGACACCGCGTTTCCCCCCATCGACGGCCTCAAAAACGAGGTCAACCGCCGCCGACATGCGTTCAACGTACTGGAATAACAGAGGCGAATCACTTGATTACGGATTTTCTGCGATTGCATCCGTATTGACTTTGTTCAACCCTTCCCATATAAAAAGGCTCGCAACCTTCTGTTTTCCGAAGTGATGCACCGGTTCAACACGATTCCACTCCACCCATGTACCCGCCATGGAGCCGCCCTTATGAAACGGACCCCCTGGAAGCGTTTCCTTCGCCTGAGCCCACGCTCCATTACCGTCCTCTCCCTGATCCTCGTCTTGACCCTTTTCCTGGTGGGCATCCCCATACTGGACGTGGTGGAACTCAAGACCTATGACCTCCGCTTCCGTTCCCGTGGCATTGAAGATCCTCACCCGCACATTCTCGCGGCGGTCGTCGATGAGAAGAGTCTGGACACGGAGGGCCGCTGGCCCTGGCCCCGAGCCAAGATCGCCCGCATCATCGATATACTCGATCGGGACGGCGCCAAGGTCATCGCCTTTGATATCGGATTCATCGAACCGGACGAGAACAACAACCTGGAACTGATTCGGAGAATTGAAGAAAAAGTCTCGGAACTTCGCATTGATAACACCGAACTGAACCGCTTCGTGTCCGAGCAGCGTATCGTGGCGGACAATGACCTCATTCTGGCCCGCAGCATTCGAACGGCCAAGACAAAGACCATCCTCGGCTATTTCTTTTACATGCGGCAGGCCTTTCTCGAATACAGCCTGCAGGAGGAGGACATTCGGCACCGCCTGGAGCAGATCGCCGGATCCAAGTATCCCCTGATCATCTACAAACAGCAGGACATGGGGTTCGAGCCCTTTCCCACGGCCTACGCACCGGAACCCAACTTCCCTATTCTCCACGAGGCATCGGACGCATCCGGTTTTTTCAACATGGAACCGGACCCTCAGGACGGAATCGTCCGGACCATGCCCCTCATGTACAAATGCGGCGAGGAGGTCTACGCCCCCCTGGCCGTTCAGGCGGCATGGCACTATCTCGACCGGCCCCAGAGCATGATCCGAGTCGCCGGTTACGGCATCGAGGGGCTGCAGCTTGGGGATCGCACCGTTCCTACGGATGAGATGGGATACATGCGGATCAACTATCTGGGACCCGAAAAGACGTTCCCCCACCACTCCCTCACCGATATTCTTCACGGCAGGTTCTCCAAGGGAACGTTTCAGGACGCCATCGTGATCGTCGGCGCCACGGCCATCGGCATCGGGGATATTCGAAACACGCCTTTCTCCAGTACGGGGGAGTATCCCGGCCTGGAGATCCACGCCACGGTCATCGACAACATCCTCAAGGGAAACCACATCAGCAAACCCAAGTGGGCGACCATTTACGACGTACTGGCCATCCTGTTTCTCGGCATTCTCACCGGCATCCTGGTCCCCAGGCTGAGCGCCATTCATGCGATCCTGGCGGCCGGTGTTCTCTTCGTGCTCCACGTGCTCCTCTGCCGGTGGCTCTTCGTCCATGCGGGTCTCTGGTTCAACCTGGTCTACCCGCTCCTCGCCGTGGCCCTGGTCTATACATCCCTTACGGTCTACCACTACCTGACCGAGGAACGGGAACGCAAAAAGATCCGCAATGCCTTTAATTTCTACGTGTCCAATGCCGTGGTAAACGAGATGCTCAAGGACCCCGACAAACTGAAACTGGGAGGGGACAAAAAGGAACTCACCGTCCTCTTCTCGGACATTCGAAGCTTCACATCCATGTCCGAAGGTATGACCCCCGAGGAACTCGTCCAACTGCTCAATGAGTATCTGACGGTCATGACGGACATCGTATTCAAGTACGAAGGCACGCTGGACAAATACATCGGCGATGCACTCATGGCCATTTACGGGGCCCCGCTGGACCAGGCGGACCACGCCCGCCGGGCCTGTGCGTCCGCCCTGGACATGATGGACGGTCTCAAGCGCCTGAATGAGAAGTGGATTCAGGAAGGGAAAAAGCCCCTGGACATCGGGATCGGGATCAACACCGGCCCCATGATGGTCGGCAACATGGGGTCGGAGCAGCGGTTCGACTACACGGTCATGGGGGACGCCGTAAACCTGGGCTCACGACTGGAGGGGGCGAACAAAGCCTACAAGACCCATATCCTGATCAGCGAAACCACCTATGCGCAGGTAAAGGACGACTTCGTCTGTATGGAACTGGACAGCGTTCGGGTCAAAGGGAAAAAACGGCCGGTCTGCATTTACGAACTGGTGGGGCCAAAGGGTCTTCCCTCGAAGCACATGGAGGCCATCGACCGCTTTCAGCAGGGCCTTGAGCTGTATAAAACCCAGAAGTGGGACGAGGCCATCGCAGTCTTTGAAGGCGTCAACTCCCTGGAACAGACCTTCTATGCGGCGCAGCTCTATGTGGAGCGGTGCCAAGGCCTCAAGGAGAATCCACCGGGGCCTGCATGGGACGGGGTCTTCACCATGACAACCAAATAGTTTTCATTCAGTCGCTCATGTACGCCTATGCCAGAAAGTAGGCGAGGGCGTAAAACAGGAGTTTCTGGTATTCGACGATCACCTCCCTGACGTAACGCCTGGTCTTCCACCAGTCTTCGGCCCGGAATCCGGAATAGGTGCTCGGGGCCACCTGAATCCGTACGCCTTCCTTCTCCATGGCATGACGGAACATCCACCAGGCACGGCGAGCGTGCGTGGGAGAGGTGATCACGATGACGGAATCCCACCCCTTCTCCTGAACCAGAGCCCGCACCATGGCCGCCTCGCTCTCGGTGCTCACTGCGGGATCCTTGCTCACGATGACCGCCTCCGTAGGGACTCCTCTTCCCGCCAGGATCCGGGTGGCCACATCCACGGTCTCGGGAATGCGGATGCCCTCGCGCTCCAGGACGTCATGGCCGTCCGGCGGGACCTCCCTTGCCACAAAGACCCTTGGGGCCAAGCCTTCCCGGTAGATATCGGCCGCAGCCAGACTGCGCTCCACCGCACGGCCGGAGAGGCAGACGATCAGATCCGATTCCTGAAGCTCGTGGGAGACCACGAGAAAACCGCCGATCCGTGAAAGAAGGGGCTCATGATAGACCGTTAGGGCGACCCAGATCCCGAGGGCGAAAAAGAGACCCCATCGAAAATATGTGTTTCGTGTAAACGGCCGCCTTTCGGGTTCGATGGGCCTGCTGGAGGGGATCCCTCCTTCTTCGGGCATGTCCCCACCCTGAACCATCTCCCCGCGGACCATGTCCTCTTCCTGAATTCCTCTCTTCCCCATTCCGTCAGAACCCCTTTTCGCTGTCGATCAAGAGTGTGACCGGGCCGTCATTGACGAGATGGACATCCATCATCTCGCGAAATTGACCCGTGGCCGTGCGAAGCCCCTTCCCTTGAAGGAGACCCACCACTCGTTCGTAGAGATCCCTGGCCAGGTCGGGCCCGGCGGCGCGGACAAAGGAAGGCCGCCGGCCCTTCCGACAGTCTCCCCACAGGGTGAACTGGGAGACCACCATGACCTCCCCGCCCGCCTCGACCACCGAAAGATTCATGAGGTCCCGGTCATCTGAAAAAACCCGCAGAGTGGAGATCTTGTTCGCCATGTATTCGCAATCTTTCAGTGCATCGCCTTCCCCTACCCCGAGAAAAACCAGGAGCCCCCGACCGATCTCCCCGGTTACGCGACCACCCACCTCCACGCGGGCCTCCTTCACCCGCTGAACCACCGCTCTCACCAACGACCTCCTCTCTCCGCGACCGTTGCCGCAGACACGGAAGAACCCGATCCTGTATCCATTCCTATTCCACATCCCGCCCCGAGAACCCGACGACCGCTATATTTGCAAATTATGGCACAGGATGCCTCGCATGAGAAGCGATTCACCTCGGAACCGCTCCATGCATCTTGGTCCGCAAGACGGGCGGTTTGGGAGTTGACTCTCCGACTGCAATTATCTATAAACGAATGATCATAGATCAAATAATGTTATTATGAAGGATATAAGCGTCCTCACGGACTCCGGCCATGTCCGCCCCGCCCAAACGGAATGCCCTTCCGATCAGCGGGGAAAACGGATCCACCATGTCGAGCCCGGGGCCTCTCCCTGTCAGGAAATCCATGAGGATCCAATAACCCACAACCATAATTGGGCTTTCAACGAAAGGAGCAGATCATGAAGAACAAAGGAGAAGGACTTCACCCACGGCTTCCGGATCTGGTGGACCAGATGGAAAAGGGAACGATGACCCGACGCGAATTCCTTCGCTACGCCACCCTGCTGGGGGTAAGCGCCGCAGCCGCCTCCTCCATGGTCGGTCTTCCCATGCCCGGACAGGCCCGGGCCTCCGGGATTCGCCGGGGCGGCACCATGAAGATCGCCTCGTCCGTGCAGAAGGTCACCCACCCGGCCCAGTTCTCCTGGGTGGAGCCGTCCAACATGTTCCGCCAGGTCGGCGAATACCTCACTCAGACCGACAACCAGAACATCACCCGCCCCTTTCTGCTCGAAGGCTGGAAGGCGAGCGAGGACATCAAGACCTGGACCCTGAACCTGCGCAAGGGCATCACATTCAACAACGGCGACGAATTCAACGCGGACGATGTGGTCTTCACCATGAATCAGTGGCTCAACGAAGACGTGGGCTCCTCCATCAAGGGCATGATGGGGGCCTACCTGAGCCCCTCGGGCATCGAAAAAGTGAACGACCACCAGGTGAAACTCCATCTGAGCGTTCCGGAAATCGCCGTTCCCGAACACCTTTTCCACTACCCGGCCCTGATCCTCAACCACCGGACCTTCGAAGGCGATTTCGTCAAGGCGCCCCACGGGACCGGGCCCTTCACCCTCGAGGTCTACCGGGAGGGGGAGCGGTGCGTGCTCAAGGCGCGCAAGGACTACTGGCAAAAGGGGGCCGATGGAAAACCCCTGCCGTATATGGACGGTATCGAGTTCGTGGACATGGGGGATGAGATGTCTCCCAAGATCGCCGCCATCAAGTCCGGAGAAATCGACTCCATCGACCTGGCCACCACGGGCGGAACCTCGGCCTATCAGGCCCTCAAGGACGACGCCGGCATCAACGTCATGCCCATCGGCACGGCCCAGGTGCGGCTGCTGCGGATGCGCGTGGACCTGGACCCCTGGAAGGACAACCGCGTACGCATGGCCCTCAAGCTCTGCCAGCACCGCGAAAAGATCCTGGGGCTGGCCTACTTCGGTCAGGGCGTCCTGGGGCACGACTTCCACGTCTCCCCGGTCCATCCCGAGTTCTGCGAAAAGCCCGTGCCCAAGTACGACCCGGACAAGGCCAGGCAGCTCCTCAAGGAGGCCGGTTTTCCCAACGGTCTGGACGTCAACTGCGCCGTGGGAAGCGAGTGGACGGACGTGGTGCGTTACATCGAGGTCCTCAAACAGGACGCGGCCCCGGCCGGGCTCCGCATCAACATTCAGACCATGCCCACCAGCCAGTACTGGGAAAAATGGACGGAAGTGGACCTGGGAGTCACGCCATGGACCCATCGCCCCCTGGGGACCATGGTCCTGAACCTGGCCTATGTCACGGATGATGCCGGCAAACCCGTGGCCTGGAATGAGACCAACTGGTCCGACCCCGAATTCTCCAAACTGCTCAAGGAGGCCAACGGGACCCTCGACCTGGAGGCCCGCCGCAAGATCATGTGCAAGCTGGAACAGATTCAGTGGGAACGCGGGTCCATCGGAGCGCCCTTCTGGCAGTACAACTGGCAGGTGACCACCAAGCGCGTCCGGGATTCCGAGCCCCACCCCACAGGGTACTATTTCCTGAACAAGGCCTGGCTGGCCGGTTAGGCCCGCACATTTTTGAAAGGCCCGGGCCGGCGGGACGATCTCCTCTCCCCCGGTCCGGGATCCCACGCGGCCCGATACCAACCCGCTCGAAGACCGGTCCGCCGTGATCCGTTCCGCTTCGTCGGCAGGAGGCCTCTCCCTATGGCCAAATTTATTCTCAGGCGTTTTTTGCTCCTGCTGCTCACCATGGTCCTGGTCTCCATCGCCGTCTTCCTGATCACGGAATCGTCTCCCGGAAACGTGGCCCGAAACGTGCTCGGGGCCTTTATCACGCCGGAACAGGAGGCATCCTTTCTGGCCCAGATGGGGCTCGACAAGCCGGTCCATGTCCGTTACGTCCACTGGCTCATCGGGAGCGACTGGCAGGCGGGGACCAAGGTGGGCATGCCCCTCGAGCGGACCATGACCGACAAGGGATTCGTGGAGTGGTGGGCCCGGCGCGACAATGGGAATCTCGTGCGCTGGAAGCTCAAAGGAGAGGATCTGGTGGTGGTGGAAAAGGCCGCCGATGGAGCCGTACGGGAATATCTCGACAATGACCGGTGGAAGACCAACGATCAGGGTGTCAGCACCTTCTGGGGAATCGACACGCAGAATCATGCCGTCCGCTGGGAAAAAGGGGCCGACATCAAGGTCTGGTCCTTTGTGATCGGAACGGGGTGGATGGAGACCTCGGGAGGACCCGTGGAATACATCCCCCTGAAAAAGGGATTCGTCCGCGGTGATCCCGGCATCAGCCTGAAAACCGGCCGGCCGGTGAGCAAGGCCCTCTTCATACGCCTTCGGAACTCGTTGGTCCTGGCCGGTATTGCCTTTGTGCTCGTCATGCCCGTGGCCCTTCTCCTGGGCATGATCGCGGGTCTCAAGGAGGGAAGTCTGCGGGACCGGGTGCTCTCCATCGGAGGCATGACCTTCTCGGTGATCCCGGAGTTCGCCACCGGTATCTTCCTCATCCTGATCTTCGCCGTCTGGCTCGAGTGGGTCCCCGGGGCCACGGTCTTCGGAGAGCAGGCTCCCTGGCAGCGGCCGGACATGCTGATCCTGCCCGTCCTCACCCTGACGCTGGTGGAACTCGGTTACATCCTCCGGATCACCCGGGCCAGCATGGTGGAGGTGATGCGATCCCCATACATCCGCACGGCCTTTCTCAAGGGCCTTCCCTATTGGCGGATCGTGTTCAAGCATGCCGTGCGAAACGCCCTCATGGCCCCCATCACGGTGATCATGCTCCACGTGAACTGGCTCATGGGCGGCATCGTGATCGTGGAAGTGGTCTTCGGCTACCCGGGTCTCGGCAAGTATCTTCTGGACTCGGCCATGTTCAAGGACATCAACGCCCTGGAGGCCGGCGCCATGATCCTGGTGACCCTGGCCGTGGGCACGCAGCTCATCGCCGACATCATCTATACCTTTCTGAACCCGCGGATCCGGTACACGTAACATCCCGCGGCCCCGGGAGGGACATCCGGCGGACACGGAGTCGCTTCGGACATGGTTTGGATGAAAGAGGACACGTCATGACGGAAAGCCAGGAAACAGACATGGGTGAAGACCGGCTGTCGATCCCGACGGAGACCCGGTTGCCAACCTCCCGCATTCGACGGATGTGGGGCGGGCTGCAGGTCCTCTTCGCCTCCAGGACGGCCATGGTGGGGCTTTGTATCGTTCTGTTCTGGGTCTTCGTCGCCCTCTTCGCCCCCTTGCTGACGCCCTACACTCCACTCGAGCAGGACTGGAAGGCCCCGAACGAAGGCCCGTCCACACGGCACATCCTGGGCACCGACGAACTGGGCCGGGATCTCTGGTCGCGCCTGATCTACGGTGCAAGGGTGGTCCTGGTGATCCTTCCCATCTCCGAGACGGCCTGGATTCCGGGAGGCACCGCCGTGTGGGGCGTCCTCGTGGCCCTGATGGCCGGCATCTTCCTGGGGCTCGTGGGCGGGTATTATGGAGGATGGCTCGACGAAGTGGTGATGCGCGCCCTGGACGCCATGATGGCCGTGCCCATCATCCTGCTCTTTCTCATCATCATGGCGGCACTGGGACAGTCCGCCGTCAACGTGGTGATCGCCATGACCATCGTGGGCACGCCCGGCATCGCCCGGCTGGTGCGCAGCCTGACCCTGGATATCAAGACCCGCGAATACATCCGTTCAGCCGAGACCCGGGGCGAGAGTGCCTGGTACATCATGTTCGTGGAGATCCTCCCGAATGCACGGGGGCCCATCATCGTGGACGCCATGCTCCGAGTCGGATACGCCATCTTCGCCATGGGGACCCTCGGTTTTCTGGGTCTGGGGCTTCCGCCCCCATCTCCGGACTGGGGCAGCATGGTGGCCAAGGGCCGGGAATTCATCCTGGCCGGAAGTCCCTGGGCCGCACTGTGGCCTTCGGTGGCCATCGGCACCCTGGTGGTGGGGCTGAATCTCTTTGCGGACGGGCTTCGCGAAGAGTCCATGAGATACCAGTAACACGCCCACCCTGCCCCCCCATCCCTTGGGGGGCGGTGTATCGGCGGGCGGCGACCATGGATTCACATGACGGGGAACCCAATGAACGATTCATCCGGCATAGCCCCCGGCGCACCGGTCATCGAGATCGAAAATCTCGGCATCGCATATGAGACCCGAAAGGGTGATGTTCAGGCCGTGCGCAATATCAACTTCTCCGTTCATGAGGGCGAGACCATGGGTCTCGTCGGGGAGTCGGGGTGCGGAAAAAGCACCATAGCATTCGGCATCGTGAATTTCCTCGGCCCCAACGGCAAGATCACGGAAGGGAGCGTCCGGTTCCAGGGCAACGAACTGGTGGGCCGCTCTGAAGCGGAACTCAAACGGCTCCGTGGTGACCGGATCGCCATGGTCTACCAGGACCCCATGCAGGCTCTCAACCCATCGGTTCGACTGGGGGAACAGTTGACCGAGGTGCTGACTTTTCACACGGACCTGTCCGAACACGAGGCCCGGGAGCGATGCGTGGAGATGCTGAAACGGGTCTACATGCCGGACCCGGGCGACGTGATGAGACGGTATCCGCACCAGATCTCCGGCGGCCAGCAGCAGCGGGTGGTCATCGCCATGGCCATGCTGAACAACCCGGCCCTCCTCATCATGGACGAACCGACGACGGCCCTGGACGTCACCGTGGAAGCGGCGGTCCTGGACCTGATCGAGGACCTCAAGAACGATTTCAAGACGGCCAACATCTTTATCACCCACAACCTGGGCGTCGTGGCCCGTGTCAGCGACCGAATGTGCGTCATGTATGCCGGAGAAATGGTGGAGCGCGGATCGGTCCGGGAGATCTTCCAGCGGCCGTGCCACCCATATACCCGGGGGCTCCTGGCGAGCGTCCCCAAACTGGGTGAAAGCAAGCTGGAGTCCATCCTGACTCCCATTCGGGGACGCGTCCCCCCTCCGGCCGACCGTCCGAAAGACGCCTGCATCTTCGCCCCCCGGTGCGACTATGCCACGGAAGAATGCACCGCGGCCAAACCCCGGCTGGAAGAGATCGAAGAAGACCATGTGGCCCGGTGCATCTATGCTCGCCATATCGACACGAGACCGCGCACGGCCCGCCGCCGCCTTCCCGGTGACGCGGTCACAGGCCACGAGGACTCCCCGGGCGGCGAAAGGATTCTGGGCATCGACCACCTGAAAGTCTACTATCCCCAGGAATCCCAGTCCATAGCCAGCCTGTTCGGACTCGGCGAAAAGAAATTCGTCAAGGCCGTGGATGATGTGAGCTTGAGGCTCGAAAGGGGCCGGACACTGGGCGTGGTGGGCGAATCGGGATGCGGCAAGTCCACGCTGGTGAAGGGGCTGATCGGTCTCGAGCCGGTGACGGACGGGTCCTTGGAATTCATGGGAATCGATGTGGATGACACCGTATCCGACCGGGAGACCCGGCTGATCCGGGAGATGCAGATGGTGTTTCAGAATCCGGACTCCACCCTGAACCCCTCCTATCCGGTGGGCAAACAGATCGCCAGGCCCATCAAGCGCTTCAAGACCGTACCCAAAAAGAAGGTAAAGGACGAGGTCTTGAGGCTGCTGCGGGCCGTGCGTCTCAGCGCGGCCTACTATGATCGTCTGCCCAGGCAGCTCAGCGGCGGGGAAAAACAGCGCGTGGGAATCGCCAGGGCCCTTGCCAGCCGGCCGGACCTCATCCTCTGCGACGAACCGGTTTCGGCCCTGGACGTATCGGTTCAGGCCGCCGTGATCAACCTGCTCCTGGAGATCCAGCAGACCTTCGGGTCGTCCATGATCTTCATCGCTCACGACCTGAGTGTGGTGAGGTTCTTTTCGGACGACATCGCGGTCATGTACCTGGGGCAGATCGTGGAGATCGGCCCGGCCGACGCCATCTACGAACCGCCCTACCATCCCTACACCGAGGCCCTTTTGTCCGCCGTCCCCATTCCCGATCCGGAGGCCGTGCAGAAGGAACTGCGGCTGAGTGGAAACGTGCCCAGCGCCTTGAATCCACCGTCCGGATGCCGGTTTCATACCCGTTGTCCCCGCCGGGCCCAGTTCCTCCCGGACGGCGGTAAGATCTGTGAGACCGAGACTCCTCCGTGGCAGAGCACGGAAAAGGGACACCGCATATTGTGTCACATTCCCCTGAAAGATCTGGCGGAGATCGAACCGGTGGTACACACAACCGCGGCGGCCTGATCCGGCGGCAGCCGAATCCGTGATTCTTTACTTTTCCCGGGTCACGAAGGATAATCACTCGTCCATACACCCAGGTCCTGCTTTGTCCCTCCACGGCGGGACATAGGGATTCGCAAACAGGTCTTTTCATGGCACTTCTGCTCCGGACGGCGTTCACCCCATGGCCTCCACCCTCATCCTGATCAACCCGTGGATCATTGATTTTGCCGCCTATGACCTCTGGTCCAGACCCCTCGGCCTCCTTGGCCTCGCCGGCATACTCCGTCACCAGGGGTATGACGTACGCCTGATCGATTGCCTGGACATCCACCATCCCGGCATGGTCCCGGGAGGTGGGGCCGTCTCCCCGGTCCGGCGTGCCTACGGCACGGGCAAATTCCGGCGCACCGAGATCCGGCCGCCTGAACCCCTTGCGTCGATTCAGCGGCCTTACAGCCGATACGGGATCTCCGAGGATGTGTTCGTCCAGGCCCTTGAATCCGTTCCGCGGCCCTCGGCCGTCCTGGTCACCTCCCACATGACCTACTGGTATCCGGGCGTGCAGGAGGCCATCTCCCTGGTCCGTCGGGTCCATCCGAGGGTTCCCGTCCTCCTGGGCGGCATCTATGCCCGTCTCTGCCGGAGCCACGCCATTCAGCACTCCGGAGCGGACCTCGTGGTGGATCTGAAGGACGACGCAGACCCCGGCACCGTCCCCGGACTTCTTCAAGGCATGGGGATCCCCCGTCCTGTGAAACCCGTCACACCACCCCCCTCCTTTCCCGCCTTCGACCTCCTTGGCCGGCGGGATGCCATCTGCGTGATGACCTCAACGGGATGCCCCTTTCGCTGCGGATACTGCGCCGGCCCGTTTCTCCATCCATGCTTTCATCAGCGCCCGGTGACAGCCGTCCTGGAAGAGATCGGTTACTGGCGGGACCGTATCGACCTTCGCGATGTGGCGTTCTATGACGACGCCCTGCTGGTGAATGCGGAGCGGCACCTCCATCCCCTCATGGAGGCCCTTTCCGAGCAGGCGCCCGAACTCCGCTTTCACACCCCGAACGCCCTTCACATCCGCGAGATCACCGAGACCACGGCCCGAATGCTCCACCGCACCGGCTTTCGAACGATCCGCCTCGGCCTGGAGACAACAGATCACGGGTTGCGAAAAGGGATGGACTGCAAGGTGAATGAAGGGGACTTTGAACGGGCGGTGGACAGGCTTCGATCCGCGGGATACGGGCGGCGGGACATCGGTGTCTACGTGATGATGGGGCTTCCGGGCCAGTCGGTGGATTCGGTGGAGCAAACGATCAGGGAAGTGGATCAGGCCGGGGCCGTACCATTTCTTGCGGAGTACTCTCCCATCCCCCACACTCTTCTCTGGAAGCTGGCCCTCGAGACCTCATCATGGGACCTGCGGGAACCCCTCTTTCAGAACAACACGCTGATCCCGTGCTGGGATCAGGAAAAGCGCGCTCAATCCTCCGGCCTTCGGGCCTTGGCGAACGGGGTCCGCCGTCCCCGCCGGGGGGAAGACGGATTTCCCGAGGAGGCCTGAGCCCCCCGTGCGCGTTCAACGGACGACGCGCTCTCCCACCTGTTCGGTGATGCCCGGCGCCGCGGATCAGGCCCGATTGATGAGGGCGGCGGCGTAACCTGCTCCGAAACCATTGTCGATGTTCACAACGGTAACACCGGCGGCGCAGGAATTGAGCATACCCAACAGCGCGGCGATGCCGCCGAAACTCGCCCCGTATCCGATGCTGGTGGGGACGGCGATCACAGGCCTGCTCACAAGGCCGGCCACCACGCTGGGCAAGGCCCCTTCCATGCCCGCGGCCACCACGATCACCCCGGCCCGCTGGATCGTATCCCGATGGGCCAGGACCCGGTGAATGCCGGAGACTCCCAGATCAAAGAGCGTCTCCACCTCGTTGCCCATGAAGCGGGCGGTGATTGCGGCCTCCTCCGCCACAGGGATGTCCGACGTCCCCGCACTGATGACGAGAACGGTCCCCCGCCCCAGAACGGTCCTTGGCCCGTGGGTCAGCGTCAGTGTCCTTGCGCGCTCATGATACAGGCTCTGGGGATGGGCCTTTTGAATGAGAGCGGCCTTATCCGAAGACAGCCGGGTAAGCAGGATATCTTCTCCCTTTCCCCACATCCTCTCCATGATGGCCAGGATGTCGGGAACCTCTTTCCCTTCCCCGAAAATCACCTCGGCAAAGCCGCGTCGAAGGGATCGATGGTGATCGATACATGCAAAGCCCACGTCTTCAAAGGGGAGGTCCTCGAGCGCGGCGAGCGCGTCCTCCACGGGGACGCGACCTTCCCGAACATCCATCAGAAGTTGTTTGGCTCGGTCCTTGTGCAACCGGAGCCCTCCTTTTTTGCGGTGAAAATATCCCTCATCCCCTTTTCAAGGAGAGTCGAAGGGGGATCGGAGTCGATTGATTCAGTGATGAAGTGGTTACGTGATTATGTGATTATGTAATTATGTGATAAACATCCTACGATTCTCGAACACAACGTACGAGGTCCGGCGGCTTCGTAAAACCGCTCGAGTGCTGCCGATGAGGCCGTCAACACTACAGTAGACCCTGGGCCATGAGAAACTCCATGGACCGCTGAAGGATGCTGGTGGTCCGACTCAAGGCCATGGAGAGATGCCCGACCGCTTCCTCGGGAACGCCGGAATCCATCATGACCAGGGCCCGCTCGATCAGCCTGGAGACTTCCTCCCAGGCCTCATCTCCGGTAACGGACCTTGCGAGGGCGACTTCGTGCCCGACCATGGTGCAAAACGCCTGAATCACCTGAAGCCCGCCGGCCCTCTCCGTCACTCCAAGGCCCTGCAACAGAGCAAGGCCCTGGGATATCCAGATCAGACCGGCCTTCACCTTTTCCCCCTGGGACATGGTGGTAATCGCAAATGATGTCTTCATGAGTCCGCCCTTTCCGTTGGTGATGAAGCGTACCATCTCTGCAGATGAAAAATCAACCGGCGGACAACACCACAACATGAGGCTCTCTTGTTGACAGGAACCCCACTCGGTTGTATAAAGAGAAAGCGTGGACAAGCCATACGGCTGACATGCGTTTTTTCATTGCCCACCATGGTGAGGCCTTTGGCCGGGGAGTGAACTCCCTTTGAAAGGTTGCGGTCTGTTGCCTGTGTGAACACCGCTCCCTCTCTCCCTGCCCCACCTGAGGATGTTGGGCGAGGCCGATTCACCGCGTTTTCACCCGAACCGGATGGTGCGCTTTCATGTGCACTCTCCGATGAAAAAGAGGAGTCGCATCCATTGACCTGGGAACCGGATCGGGAAAAGCGTCGGCAGGAGGCACTGGAAAGACACCAAAGGCTGTCGACCCTGTTTCGCGAAGACCGCCTCACGTTTGAACGCGAGCGACAGCGAATGATCGATGAAATCATCGATTCGGCCGGTGACGACGGGCTTAAAGCCCGCCTCATCTCCATGCAGTCACAATGGAACCGCCGAATGCGCGGTGCGGGATCCCCGAACAACCGGCTTGTCCTGGCCAAGTCCTTTTTCTGGGACCACTTTCACCGGGTCTGGCAGCCGGCCATCGAAAAAATGCATCAGGCGCTTCAGGGCCCGGCGGACTGAGCGGCACCACTTCGGTCCGGCCTTCCCAAGGGCCATGCCTTGACACGGTATCAGCCACCGCCTATAGTCGGATGGGCCCGCTCGGCGGGAATACGCCGGGTCTCTATCATCAACTCCATGCCGCGGGATTCCGATCAACATCGGCTGTCGCCTGCCGGGTCCCTTCGGGCCCGAACCATGAAAACGGAAAACGAGGTGGTTCATGGCGTTTGCCCTGTTTCTAGGTTGCACCATCCCGGCCAGGGCCCGAAACTACGAACTCTCCTCCAGAAAGGTGGCAGAGAGGCTCGGCCTGGAATTCGTTGACGTGGAGTCGTTTATCTGCTGCGGCTTTCCCGTGCGAAGCGCGAATCTCGCATCGGCCTCTCTCCTGGGGGCATACAACCTGGCGCTTGCCGCCCGGCAGGGGTTGGACATCTGCACCCTGTGCAGTTCCTGCACATCCGCACTGACCGAAACAGCCCACCGCCTGGATCACGATGAGGACGAACGCAAACGGGTCAATCAGGAGTTGGAGCGGGTGGGCCTTGCCTACGAGGGCGGGATCCGGGTGAGGCACTTCGCCCGCGTGCTCTACGAGGAGGTGGGTAAAGAGGCCATCCAAAAGCACCTTCAAAAACGGCTGGACGGATTGCGGGTGGCCTCCCACTACGGATGCCACTACCTCAAGCCGTCCGGAATCTACGACGGGTTCGACGATCCGGAAAACCCCCGGACCCTCGACGAACTCGTTGCACTGACCGGGGCCACGCCCGTTGACTACAAGGACAAGAAACGCTGCTGTGGAGGACCGATTCTTCCCGTGGAGGAACGGACCTCTCTCGCCGTTGCCCGTGAGAAACTGGACGATATTCGGGCCGCGGGCGCCCAAGCCGTATCCCTGGTCTGTCCCTTCTGCGCGGTCATGTACGACAGCAACCAGAAGGGGATTGCCGCGGCATTCGAGACCGAGTACGACCTGCCGGTCCTCTACCTGACCCAGATCCTCGGTGTCGCCATGGGATTCGACCGCAAGGAACTCGGTCTGAATCTGAACGTGGTGAAAACAAAAGATCTGCTCGCGCCGTTTTTCGAATAAATCACTCTTCAGGTCCCCCTGCCAGCCCCTATTGTCAACCGGCAGAAGCCTTTCCCCCGTCTATTCCAAAACGCCTTTTCAACAAATCCCTTTTGTGATAGGTATTTATTATTTCTATCCCGTAATGATCCATTGCCGAGAATGGTATGAAACGGCGTTTTTGGGCCCCGATATCATTGGCTCTACTATGCCTTGCCACAGTCCCGCCGTGCGCTGCGGATCCGAATACCCTCGTGGTCGGCATGAAAACCACCCTGAATTCCCTCTCTACAACGGACTCGAGCACCCGCCAGACACTTGTCCTTTCCCACCATTGGGCGGACACCCTGGTGTACCGGGATCCGGAGAAGAGGGAGATCGTGCCCTGCCTGGCCGAGTCCTTCCGGATTCAGGAGGAGGGCGTCATCGAGTTCACCCTTCGTCCCGACGTCCGTTTTCACAATGGAGAACGGCTGACGGCCGAGGCGGTTCGTTTCACCATGGAACTTTACAAGAACCCGGATGCCATCAGCCACACTCTTTTCCGCCCGTTTACCGAGGTCTCCGTCATCGATGACCGGACCGTCCGCATCACCTCGACCCTGAACCCGTCGGCTGCGCTGGAGATCCTCGCCAACATGTTCTTCATCTATCCCCCGGATCACCACCGGAAGGTCGGGAGAGAGGCCTTCGCCAGATGCCCCGTGGGGACCGGTCCCTACCGGTTCGTCTCCTGGGACAGGCCGGATGAGATCCGGTTTGAGGCGAACCCGGCCTACTTCGGAGACCCCAAGAAGCGCCCGGCCATCCCCCGCCTCACCGTACGAATCATCCCCGAGGAAATGATCCGAATCGAGGCCTTGATCAAAAGGGAAGTGGATCTCCTTCGCGGAGGATCCGTCTCGCCCGAACAGGCCGCTTTCCTGATGCAACAGGAAGGCATCACCGTTGCCAAGGCGGACATTCTTCGGACCTTCTTCCTGGTCATGGACGCCAGGGGACGGAGCGGGGTCCCTTTTTTCAAAGACCGAAGGGTCCGGCAGGCGGTGAACCATGCCATCCGCCGGGATCACATTGTAAAGCAGATTCTGAGGGAATTCGGCACGATGACCTACTGCCCCACCACTCCCATGCACTTCGGCCATGAGTCCGCCGTTCGAACCTATCCCTACGATCCGGATCGTGCACGTGAACTGCTGGCCGAGGCCGGTTATGCGGATGGATTTCACGTAGACTTTTACACCGCGCGGAACGAGAGCGAGGCGGAGGCCGTGGCCGAGGACCTGAGCGCGGTGGGGATTCGGACCCGCCTGAAGTGGATGGGAGGACAATGGGATATCCTGTTCGAAAAACTCCGTGCAGGGGAACTTCCCATGGCACTGGTGACATGGGGGAGTTATTCCATCTTCGACGCAAGCGCCATCCTGAACCCCTATTTCATGCTGGACGATCCGTTCTGCCAGGGATCCACACACGAAATCGACCGCATTCTCCGCGATGCCGATCGGTGCCGATCAACGTCCCGACGTAAGGCCCTTCTCTCCGAAGCGGAAAAGCGGATCGCCGATGAGGCCTTTTGGGCGCCTCTCTACTACGGCAACTCCATTGCGGCCATGCGCGCCGACCTGGACTTCCGTCCGTCCTTCGATGAAGTGGACCGGTACTTCCTGGCGGAATGGAAACGGCATGGGGAGCCCGGCATCAATTCCAAGGCACCCCCCCCGTACCACTAAAAAGGAGCGCGCAATCTATGAAAATCGTGTCCATCCTCCTTGGCCTGGTCCTCTTCATCGCCATGGAACTCCCTGCAGAGGCCGAGCGTGACACACTGAACGTGGCCATGAAAATCAGGGTCACCAACCTGGATCTGACGGTATCCTCGTCTCGGCAGACCCTGGTCCTTTGCCACAACTGGGCCGATACCCTGGTGTACCGGGATCCGGAAACGAAGAACATCGTGCCCTGCCTGGCCGAGTCCTACCGGTTCGTGGAGCCCCGCATCATCGAGTTCACGCTGCGAAAAGACATCCGTTTCCACAACGGGGAACCCTTGAACGCCCGGGCGGTCCAGTTTTCCCTGGAACTCTTGAAGAACCCGGACTCGGTCACTGCGGGATCCTTTCGCCAGTTCGAACGGGCCGAGATCGTGGACGATCACACCGTTCGAATCGTCTCCGCCATTCCCAACCCGACCTCCCTGGAGACTCTCGCCAACATGCTCTTCATTTATCCGCCCGAGTATTATGCTTCGGTCGGCCGCGAGGGTTTTGGGAAACGGCCGGTGGGCACCGGCCCCTACTGTTTCGTCTCCTGGCCGTCGCCCGAGGAGATCCGTTTTCAGGCCAATCCGCACTACTTCGGCGGACCCAAGGGAAAGGCCGGGATCCCCCATTTACGCATTCACATCATTACGGAACAGATGGTCCGCATCGAGGCCTTGATGGCCGGCCGGGTCGACCTGATCCGGGAGGGAGTGGTCTCCCCGGAACAGGTCCCGCTCCTGGAACAGGACGAGGGCCTCAAGATTCGGGCGTCGGAAGTCCTACGAATGTACTTTGTCGTCCTGGACGCCCTGGGTAGAAGCGGGACCGATGTCTTCAAGGACCGCCGGGTGCGACGTGCCGTCAATCATGCCATTGATCGAGACGCGATCTGTACGTCCATCCTCTCAGGATACGTCTTCCCCATTTACGGCGCCACGACCCCCCTCCACTTCGGCCACGAGGCAGAGGTGACCCGATACGCACACGACCCGGAACGGTCCCGCGCCCTGCTTCGAGAGGCGGGATATCCGGACGGCTTTGAATTGGATTTCTGGGCCTTCGGTTATGAAACCGCGGCCGAGGCCATTGTCAACGACCTGGAAAAAGTAGGGATCCGAGCACGGATGAAATGGATGGGAGGCCGATGGGATGAGCTGAACCGCATGCTGCAGGCCGGCGAGACCAACATGGCCTTCATCAATTGGGGCAGTTACTCGATCTTTGATGCAGGCGCCGTCCTGAATCGCTTTTTTATCGAAGGCGATCCCCTCTGTTTCGGGTCCACCCCCGAACTGAGCGAAACGCTTCGGAAGGCCGACGGGATCACCGACCAGGCACGGAGGAAGGTCCTCTTTTCCAAGGCCCAGAAGATCGTTGCGGAGGAGGCCTTCTGGATCCCATTATACTACGGAAAGGCCCTGGCCGCTATGCACCGGGACCTCGACTACAGCCCCTCGTTCGACGGAATCAGCCGGTTTTTCAAGGCATCGTGGACCGAACCACCTTCGCAATAGGCCTCGAATGATCCAGACACCGAAAGCGGCCTGTCCCGCGCAGTGTGGCGTCCCTCCATGGAAGATCTGTGGGGCGGGACAACAGGCAGGGCGACTCTTTCACCGGGGCCTCGTCTGTGCCCTCCTCGTCCTGGCTCTTGTCTTCGCCCCGCCCTGGATTGCGCCCTGCCGTGGCGTGGAAACCCACGACGATGCACTCCTGAGTCTGTACCTCTATAATTTTCTCCTCTTTGTGGACTGGCCCGCCGAGGCCTTCACGGCCGCCGGCACCATCACCATCGGTGTCCTCGGAGACACGGACGCCGTCCCGAGGTTCCATCGACTCGACGGAAAGCGGATCCGGGGCAAGAAACTGGTGGTTCACAACGTGTCTCGAGTCAAGGATATTCAACGCCACTGGCATGTCCTCTTCATTCGGCTTTCGAATCCCTCGAACGCGGCCCTTGCCATTGGAATGGTCGAAGAGAGCCCCTGCCTGACCATGAGCGACATGGAAGGGTTCACGGAACAGGGAGGCATGGTCGAATTCGTTTCCCTTCCCCGACCGGAGAACCGGCAGGAGGACCCCGGGGGATCGTCGTCGAACAGACGTTTTCGTATCCGACTGGATGAGGTCCTGGACGCAGGCCTTCGTATCCGATCCAGGCTCCTGAGATTGTCCGATGTGGTGGAAGGCAGAACCGATGGAACCCGATCAAACCCATAGTCGTCCCTCAGGGCGGACATTTCGTTCCTGGTTCGGAGACCTCTCCATCAAGAGGAAGCTCATCCTGATCATGATGGTGATCAGCACGGTCTGCCTGACCATCGCCTGCGCCGCCTTTGTGGTCATCGAACTGGGATCGTTCCGGCAATCCATGGTGCGGGACTTGAATACGCTGACCGACATTGTCGGCCATAATTGCGCCGCATCCCTGATCTTCAGTGATGAAGCGGACGCCGGAGAGAACCTCTGGACCCTGGCGGCCAAGGAGTCCGTCACATCGGCATGGCTCTTCACTGCCGAGGGAGCGATCCTGGCCCAATATCAACGTCGCCCATCCGACGACTCCCCCCTTCCCGCCCCTTCCGGGACCGCCTTCCACAGGTTCGAGAAGGATCGCCTGGTGATCTTTCGCCCCATAACGCTGAACGCCCGCGAAATCGGCGGCCTTCTACTTTACTCCGACCTCAAGGGCATGCAGGCGATCCTGAACCGGAACATGCTCATCTTCGCCGGGATCCTCATTGCCTCTTTCCTGCTCTCGTACCTGCTCTCCTCCCGGCTTCAGCGCTTCATCGCAGACCCCGTCCTGGGCCTCTCCAGGGCGGCCCAGGCGGTTTCCCGAGAAAAGAATTACGCCTTACGTGTGGATCGGCTCGGAAGGGATGAACTGGGATCCCTGTATGACGCCTTCAACGAAATGCTCGAAGAAATCCTCCAGCGGGACAACGAACTGATCCTGGCCAGGCACAGGGCAGAGGCGTCGACCGCGGAGGCGGAAGACCTGCTGGCGACCATGGAGCAGATCAACCTGGAACTGGAGCGGGAGATTCGGGAACGCAGACGGATCGAAGAAGAACTCAAGCGGCACCGAAGCCAGCTCGAGCACCTGGTGGATGTTCGTACGGCCCAGATCACCGAGGCCAATGCCCGGCTTCAGGGAGAGATCGAAGAGAGGCGAAGGGCCGAGGCCAGCATTCGGCTGGCCCTGGAAGAAAAGGTCGTCCTGCTGAGGGAAATACACCATCGTGTCAAAAACAACCTCCAGATCATCGCCAGCCTCCTGGACATGAGCCGTCAACGCGCCCGGACCCCCGAGGCGGCTGAGCAATTGGGCGAGGCCCATGCCAAGGTCTTTACCATGGCCCTCATTCACAGCCAGCTCTACCAGAGCGAACGGTTTGACGAAGTGGGCATGGAACGGCATGTGCGGGACTTGATCTCCCATCTGTCCACGCTCTACGGAATGAGCCCCCCGGTGACGACGTGCGTCCGCATATCCGATATCCGTCTCCCGGTGACCCAGGCCATCCCCTGCGCCCTGGTGCTCAACGAAATCATCTCCAACGCCTTCAAACACGCCTTTGACCACCGGCACGGTGGTTCCATCTCCGTAACCATGGAATCCGATGCGGACTCCGGTATCCGGTTGCAGGTCGAAGACAACGGCAAGGGCATTCCCGAGGGCGTCGACATCGACCGGACCCAGAGCCTCGGGCTCAAACTGGTCCGCAATCTCGTTCTGCACCAGCTTCAAGGGGAACTCCATATCCGCAGACAGGGTGGGACCGTCGTGGATATCCGGTTCCGCATCCCGGAAGGAAAGGACTCCCATGCGTAAAATCCTCCTCGTGGACGACGAAGTGATCATCGCGACCCAACTCGAGGAATATCTGGCCCACCTGGGATATGACATCGTAGGCATGGCGTCCTCCGGGCGGGAAGCGGTGGATTCGGCTCGAAGGCTGAGGCCTGATCTCGTCCTGATGGACATCGTTATGCCCGGCGACATGGACGGCCTTGCCGCTGCAGGGCACATACGGGACGAACTCGGAATCCCCTTCATCTTCCTCACCGCATACGCAGACCATGATCTCCTTGCCCGGGCCAAGAGACTCGGGCCCCTGGGATACATTCTCAAGCCATTTCAGGAAGGTCAGGTCGCTGCGGCCGTTGAAATCGCCCTTCACAACCACAGGATCGCGCAACGGCTCAGGGAGAGCGAGGACCGCTACCGGGGCCTGGTGGAGATCATCCCCCACGGCATCGTGGAAACCGACACGGACTTTGTCATCACCTTCGCCAACCCGGCCTTCCACGCCATGCACGGATACGACCGGGGCGGGCTGGAGGGGATGCGTCTGTATGAACTCATGGCATGGGAGGAGGAGGCCCGGGAGGTTTCCGCCGCCCTGCCGTCGCTCCTCCGAAGCGAACCTCCGGCCAGCACCTGGGTATGGCGAAACCGGACCCGGAGCGAAGGAACGGTTGACGTGCAGATGGACTGGGACTACAAGCGCAACGCGGAAGGTCGCGTGATCGGTTTCATTCACGTGGTGACCGACATCACGGAGCGCCTTCGGGCCGAGACGACCCTCCGTCAGGCCCATGACGAACTGGAGGAACGGGTTCAACGGCGGACCGAGGACCTGTTGCGGGCAAACACCCAGCTCAAGGAGGAGATTCAGGAGCGGACCCGGGCCGAGGAAGAACTCCAGGTCAAGCGGGCCAACCTCGAGGAGGTCAATACCGCCCTGAAGGTCCTTCTCAAAAAACGGGACGAGAACCGGTTGGAACTGGAAGAAAACGTCCTGATCAACATCAAGGAACTGGCCTTCCCCTACCTGGAAAAACTGAGAGGGACCTTCCTCACCCAGACCCAGGCGGCCTACCTCGGCATCCTGGAATCCAACCTCAACGATGTGGTCTCCCCTCTCTCCAAAAAACTCTCCTCACGATTCTGGAACTTCACGCCGGCCGAGATCAAGATCTCCAATCTCGTTAAGCACGGAAAAACAACCAAGGAAATCGCCTTATTGCTCAACCTCTCGCCCAAGACTATCGAGACCCACCGAAAAAACATCCGCAAAAAACTTGGAATCGGAGGCAAAAAGGCCAATCTGCGATCGCAACTCCTCCCTCTCGAATAGCAGGTAATTTCTATACCCATTTTTTACCCAACAAATCAGGCTTGTCTTTTTCTCCCGCCCTTTGGCAGACTAGCCCTGTATCGGGTTCTCCCCGGGAACAGGTCGGATCCCCTGCCTTGTCCGTGAACCCGACCCGACCGTCTTTCGGGCAGGCGTTCCCACGGAAGGCGACCGCTTCAAAAATGTGTGCAGATGCAATCCATGGCGGCCTTCATGACACGGACCAAATCGGACAACATTCTTGCCGTTACGCAGACCGGCCTGACCAGAAAACAGTCGTCCCGCGCTGTCAACACCATGCTGGAAATCATCAAGCACACCCTGGCGCAGGGGGATGATCTTGTGATCCGTGGGTTCGGACAATTCCGTGTCTATGAGCGAAAAGGGTCCGCCATCCCTCGAAAACCCATGCCGAATTGCATGGTCCCACCCGAAGCAAGGCGTATCGTCATTTTTCGGTGTTCTCCCACACTCAAGGGAAAGATCAACCATGACTGAAAAAAGTCTCCCCCCCTCTTGTAACGTCCTGCGCCAGCGCGTACTCGACCTGGAAAACCAGATATCCCGGCTAGAGACGGTGGAAAAGGCTCTCAGGGAGCGCGAAGGGCTGTACCGCCTTCTCACCGAATCCGCCACAGAGATGATTCTTCTCTCCGACACGGACTGGCGGGTGGTATACGCCAACCGAGCGACCTTCGCACTGAGTGGGTATTCAGAAGAAGAGATCCTGGGAAAGGACATCGGGCGTTTCTTCGGAAGCGAGGAATTCGAGCGGATTCGCGCGCATCTGGAAAACGACACCTCATCCGCCGTGCCCGGAGAACTCTGCGAAACGGCCTTTATTCACCGCGACGGGCACCCCATCCACATCGAGGTCAGCTTCACCCGGATTGCCGACACGGACCGGCCTGCAGGCATGCTCTTCACCGCAAGGGACATCCGGGAGCGCATGGCCATGGAAAAGGAACTCCAGAAGGCCAGGAAACTCGAATCCATCGGGGTCCTTGCCGGCGGCATTGCGCACGACTACAACAACCTGCTCACGGCCATGCTGGGCTACTTGACGCTTGCGGAATCGATCCTGCCTCCGGACGAAGAGGCGCGGGCGCATCTGGGCCGCGCGCGCCAGGCCGCGGTCATGGCCAAGGACCTCTCCAGAAAGCTCATCACCTTTTCCCGGGGCGGAAAACCCATCAAAAAGCCGGGGTCACTGATCCCCACCCTGGAAAATGCCGTGAGCTTCGCACTGGCCGGATCCAATATCGCCTCCGAGATCCAATGCCCGGACACCCTCTGGCCCGTGGAATTCGATGAGGCCCAGATATCCCAAGCCATCCACAACATCATCATGAATGCCCGGGAGGCCATGTCCCGCGGTGGGACACTTCACGTCACGGCGGAAAACCTCTCCATTCGGAAACAGAACGGCCACCTCGTGGGGCCGGGGGACTGGGTCAGGCTCACCATTGAAGACGAGGGGATCGGAATTCCCGAATCCCTGCTGGACAAGATCTTCGATCCCTACTTCTCCACCAAGGAGATGGGACCGCAGAAAGGGCTGGGACTCGGTCTCGCCATCACCCATTCGGTCATCCGAAACCACCAGGGATTCGTCTTTGCCGAATCCGAACCCGGCCGCGGCACGGCGCTTCATGTCTATCTTCCGGCCGCTTCCGTGCGCAGTGCGAGCCGGGCAAGCCGGACGCCGACCGGAACAGCCCCGTGCGTGGATGGAAAGCCCCGGGTGCTGGTCATGGACGACGATGCCATGGTTCGCGACATCACAGGGAAAATGCTGGAGAGATCCGGATGGGACGTCACCCTTGCGAACAACGGAGATGAGGCCGTGCATATGTTCCGGAATGGCCGGGATCAAGGCCATCCCTTTCATGTGGTGATCCTGGATTTGACCGTGAGAGGAGGCATGGGAGGGAAGGAGACGGTTCGAAGGCTCCTGGAAATGGACCCGAACGTCAAGGCCGTCGTATCCAGCGGGTACTCCGATGACCCTGTGATGACCGACTTCCCGGGTTACGGATTCTGCGCCGCCGTTACCAAGCCGTACAGCATGGCCGACCTGGAAAAAACCCTGGCCAAGGTTCACTTTGTGGGGAACGCCATCGGGGGGGCCGCCGCTGATCCGGCCGCATCGGCGGAGGCCGTTCACGGGCCGGAGTACGCCTGAAAACACCCTCTCCGGCCCCGGCCGGTCTTGCCTACAGGGCAAACACCCCGGACTCGATGACGGGCGGGTCCTCCTCATCGAGGACTCGAAGGACCTCCCGATACGTCCTTTTCTTCAACTCCAGGATCACCTCTCTCCTCTTCTTCAGCCCTTCCGCGAACCCCAGCGCCTCCTTCAGAAGGGTTTCTCTGGAGCAGGACCGGTGCACTACGCGTAGGGCCGCACACTCTTCGGCGGTGAGACGCGCGGCCGTGAACTGCAGTTCGTCGAAGACCTGAGAAGGCATGGCCTTGGTCATGATCGCGATCATGCCGGGCAGAAAGGGGATACCCAGGTCCACCTCGGGAAAGCAGAAGTAGCCCCGGTCCGATCGCATGAAGCGGAAGTCAAAGGAGCAGCAGAGGATGGCTCCACCGGCAAAGGCATGCCCGCTGATGGCGGCGATGGTGGGCATGGGGTAGGCAAGGATACGTCTAAACAACGCCATCATCCGGCGAAAAAACGCCTTGGCCTCCTCCAGTTCCCCCTGTTGCATCACAGGAACGAGCCAGTCCAGGTCGATCCCGTTCGAAAAGATCTTCTCATGGGCCGAGGTCACCACCAGGGCCCTGGCGTCATGATTCGCTTCCACCTCGTCGAGCGTTTTGAGAAACGAGTCCAGAAACGACGGATTGAACCGGTTCTCTCCGTCATCGAGCGTGAGGAGCGCTACACCTCCGCTTTCCAGTGTCCATGTCATTCGATCCATGGTTGTATTCCCTCCCGGCAAAACCCTTGGTGTGCAATACGCTGCGGTGCCCTCTTTCCGGCACGTTCCCTGCTCGCCAGGGGAGCATAGGACGGCACCGACGCCCTGTCAAGGCCGTGGAGCGGCCATCTGCGATCCACAGGCCATCATGCAACTCGCTTCCGCTTTTCGTAAAGGAATTCAGGGCCCGACGCCAGGGATTTCGGAGTCTGGATGACCGCTTTCAAGTACCCGCTCTTGAGGCCCGGGAGCGAGAGGCGGCCCAACTTCGACACCAGAGGCACGCCTTCGAGATATTCGCCTTGACCCCTGAGCGGTTTTTTCGCTATGAAGACCCTTCATGAAAGGTACGGTCGGACCGGTTGAACGCCGAGGTTTTCGACGGACCGGGCCGCCGGGAGGTTCGACCATGGATGCAGACCAGCAAAACAGTGTGGTCACCCAGGCGCTGCGGCCTTTTGGGACATCGATATTCACGGAAATGACCGCCCTGGCGGAGCGCTGGGGTGCCGTAAACCTCTCCCAGGGATTCCCGGACTTCGACGGCCCCGAGGAGATCCGCTCCCTGGCGGCCCAGGCCATCCTGCGGGGACCCAACCAGTACATCGCCTCTGCGGGCCTTCCCGCGCTCCGGCAGGCCGTAGCGCGAAAAATGGGTCGATTCTACGGTCTGGACGTGGATCCGGACGCGGAGGTCACCATCACCGCCGGCGCCACCGAGGGCCTCTGTGCCACCTTTCTGGGGCTGCTGGAACCCGGAGACGAGGTGATCCTTCTGGAGCCGTCCTACGATGTCTACCCCCCCCTGGCCTCCCTGGCCCGTGCACGGATCCGATATGTCTCTCTGAAAGGGCCCCGTTTCGAGCTTCCCGTGGAGGAACTCGCTTCGGCCTTCGGACCCGCCACCAAGGCCGTCGTGATCAACAACCCCATGAACCCGTGCTGCAAGGTCTTCACCCGGGAGGAACTCGGCATCATCGGAGACCTCTGCCGGGAACACGGCGCCTTCGCCATCGGTGACGAAGTCTACGAGCACCTCGTATACGACGGGCATGGGCACACGCCTCTCTTGAGCATACCGGCCCTCCGGGACAGGGCCTTTGTCATCAGTTCCACGGCCAAGACCTTTTCCTTGACCGGATGGAAGATCGGATACGTGGTCGCGCCTCCCCCGCTCACCCGTGCGGTTCGCATGAGTCACCAGTTCATCACCTTTTGCGGCCAGCCCTTTCTGCAGGAGGCCATGGCCCACGCCATGGATCTGCCGGACGCCTATTACCAGGGTCTCCTGGACGACTACACCCGGAAGCGGGACTTTCTCTCCTCTTCACTTCGCGATATGGGTCTGGGCGTGTACACCACTCGAGGAACCTACTACATCGTCGCCGACATCCGTCCTCTGGGCTTCGACGACGACCTGGCCTTCTGCCGTATGCTCCCCGAAGAGGCCGGTGTGGCGGCCATTCCCTGCTCCTGCTTCTGGAAGGACCGCAGGGAGGGACGACATCTGGTCCGTTTCTGTTTCTGCAAACAGGATACCACGCTGGAGGAGGCCGTCAGCCGCCTTCACACCTGGCTTCGGGGGCGTGCATGAGCATGAAACTCGCCCTGATTCAGATGGACATCGCGTGGCACGACCGGGAGATCAACCGAGAAACGGCCCGGAAGCTCGCAACACGGGCCCGGGAGTCCGGTGCAGAGGTCATCGTCCTGCCGGAGATGTTTTCCACCGGTTTCTCCATGGACACGGCCTTCACGGCAGAACCCCTGACCGGCCCCACGCCCACGTTCCTGCGGACCCTGGCCTCGGACCTGGGTGTCTGGGTGATCGGCGGGTTCGCCCTGGCCCGGAAAGGGGCGAGACCCCATAACGTCTCCCTGGCCGTAGCCCCTTCCGGATCGGATGCGGCACTCTACGCCAAGATCCACCTGATCTCCATCCTGGAAGAGGACCTCCATTACGATCCCGGCCGTCTTCCCGCGCCCTTCGTCCTGGGAGATCTGAACGCCGCCTGTTTCATCTGTTACGACCTCCGCTTTCCCGAGCTCTTTCGATCCGTGGTGGATACGTGTGGCCTCATCCTCGTCATCGCCTCATGGCCCGAGGTCCGCCAGGCCCACTGGGACGCCCTTCTCAAGGCCCGTGCCGTGGAAAACCAGTGCTTTGTGGCCGGCGTCAACCGGGTGGGTGAAGGTGGAGGACATGCCTTTGCAGGAGGATCCGTGATCCTGGATCCCCTGGGCAATCCTCTGGCCCGGGCCGACAGCGGGGAATCCATTGTCACGGCGGATGTCGATCCCGGCCTCGTGATGAATGTGCGCCGGCGCTTTCCCTTTCTTGGCGACCGAAAGCCTCTTCTCTTTGAAAAGGCAGCAGCCTTTAGGAAGTCGTGACGACCGGTCGACCCGACCCTGGAATTCAGCCCCCCCAATCCAACCCTTTTCCGGCCGCCTCAGCCAGCGCCGGAGAGGCGAGGTCTACGGCAACGCGCAGGGCCTTGAGACCCTGAACCCCGGGCAGATCGCCCAGTTCGAGATCCTCGATCGTTCCTGTCAGGAAGCCTTCCTCGCTCAGAAAGTGGATATGGCGACGCATGTCCCGGGCCTCGTCCGGATGGGAATAGACAACAGCCACCCGCCCGGGCTGGGTCAACCGTTCACCGGTGCCCTTGATGACGGCCTTGTCGATCCGGGATTTCAGAATCTCGTGACGGACATCGTATGCGCCATCCACATCGAATCGCTTCTCATCGTACCGGAACCGGATGGAGAGGGGTGCGTGCTGCACCAGTATGATGTGGGCCGTGTCCAGGGGGACCTTCAGGGAGGCCTTGAGCCGCTCCGTTTGCCAGGCCATGCCGCAGGCCACCCGGAGCTGCCACAGGTGCATGTTCTTGAGATAGAGATCATGGAACACTCGGCCCTCCGCGAGGCTCTCTCCCATGTAGATCACGTAGTCCACGCCGTCCGTTCGGTGCCGCTCGAAATAGTGGGGAAACATGGCCTGGGCGTCCTCTTCCTCTCGATCCAGAAACGCCGCGAGCCGGTCGTTCAGCCGGGTCACGCTCTCCTCGAAGGCCTTTCTCAGGCGATAGACCGTGCCGACCTTGGCATCGACCGCATTTACGCAGGCCTCGATCGCTCGGGCCACATCCGGCGAGAACCCGGAGAGATGCTCGAACACTGGAGCCACCTCGCCCTGAAGGAACGCGAGAATGGTGATTTCGTCCCCGCCGTCCATATGCGACTCGATCCGATCCCGCATGTCCCGGACCCGTCCTTCCATCTCCCGAAAGATCAACAGCGGCCGCTCGCCGAAGGCCTTCCGAATGACGTCCAGGGCCAGGTCCAGGTGCTCGGCCAGGTCGTTCTGCACGGCCTCGTTCCGGACGTCGGTCGATCCCCGGATGTCCGAGGTGGCATAGAACGGATGGACATTCGAGAAAACGATCGGTTCCATTTCAGGAATTCCCTCTTCTCCGGCACGCTCGATGGCACGCAGGGCGGCCCTTCGAAAACGCCACTCCACGGACGGGTGAATGGCCGTACACTCCTGCTTGATGACTCCTTCCACCCGCGTCTGAAGGTCGTCGAGGGAGCGTCTGATCGCCATGGCGAAGATCGGTTGAATCTGCTCGGCGATCAGGGTTTCCATGGCCCCCAGCCCTCCCGGTTCGAGGGTGGCCAGATCGAGCGTTCCGATGCACTCCCCCTTGAAGAACAGGGGAGCGACGATCAGAGATCGGACGCCACGGTCCCGAATGTCCTGCATCATATGATCGGGCCACGGTTCGCTCAGCACGTCCGGGAAATGAATCACCTTTCCCTCGGTCACGGCGCGCTCATAGGGAGTCCCCTTGAACTCGTGGATCGGTATGTGATGGGAGTCGCGAAAAATGCAGCGCCTCTTCATCTCGCTGCCCGTGGTGAGGAGCAGCACCTGGTCGTCCTGGATCGCGGCCAGACCCGCCAGCAGATCCGGCCGGCGAAACAGGGTGCGGAGGCGGCCCTGCAGTTCCATAAACCCGTTCCGGGAGACCACGGACTCCCGGTCCACCAGGGTCCGTTCCAGGGCCGAGAGCACCTCCGTCTCCGTCACGTCCACGGCCTGGTACATGGTGAACCCCTGGAGTGTATACGCCTCGGGCGGAAACCTCTGCCGAAGCAGCTCCGGCTCCCCCAGATTCGCCAGGAGGTACTCCCGATCCCCCGGGTCCGGCGTCTCTTCCCCGCCGTCCGTCCGAAGGACCTCCACAAACCGGAAATCCAGGTTCATCTTGAAATGGCGCTCCAGACCCGTCTCCGGATCGGTCACGACATAGACCAGGGGGAATCCGATTCCCCGGGTGATTCCGTACAGCTTTTCGAGGATCAGCAGATAGGCGCGAATGGCACGCCCTCGTGCGAAATCCGAATCACTCAGGTTCGGTCTTCCTGCAAACGCGCCGTCACTGTTCAGGAAAAGCGCACGGAACACCGGTGACACAAGAACGGGCCTCATGACGTAGGGGACCACCGCCGCGAGGAGTTCCTTCTCCCAGTAAGACGGAGGAAACGCCAGCGCCATCAGCCGTTCCACCCATGGGCCACGTCGCTTCAGCAGGGACAGGTCCTCTATGGGTTCGGCCAGTTCGGGGGCTTCTTCCAGGATGCGGTCAAGGCGAGGCTCTCCGAAGTCGTCCGAGCCCCTGTTTTCCTGAAAGGACGATCGCAGGCTGCGGATCAGCGGCCCGAAACTCAACACACAGCGAAACGGATACGGATTGACGGCATCTCCCATGGGATCACCTCATATGGTTTTCGTTTTTGCCTGACTATCGTCTCCAACATGGGTGGAGGCCGGAATGCCTCCACCCCTGACAGATACGGAGAAACGAAGGACACGTCTTCATCCCTTTCGCCGTGTGCGTCGCAGCTCCGCGCCTGAAGAGGCCAAAGGCCTTCCCACCCGGAGGATGCGGCCCCGAATCCGGCGGGGATTCGCCGTGGTCCACTCCAGCACCTCCCCGCCCTTTGACCGCACCATGATCTCGCCCAGGGCGTCAAAGGGTGACCTCCCCGGGTCGGCGATCAGGACATTCCGGACACCGGCCCGAAGGGCCCGAAGAATCAGATTTCGAATCGGCCCGACCAGTTCGTCCCAGAAGCAGACATCGGCGGCGATGAGGAGATCGAATCCTCGAAGGACGTCCGTGGTGATCCGGGTAAAATCCATGCGAAGCTCGGCGATCTCCACCCGGTTGATCTCCGCGTGAAGGCGGAGAAAAGGAAAGACATCGCCGTCCCTGTCCACTCCCGTGACACGGGCCTGATGCCTTCGGGCGCAGTAAACGCCCGCCAGACCCCATCCGCATCCGGCCTCCAATACCCGAACTCCCCTGGGAAGTCCCACCCGGGTCAGATAGTCCATGAGAATCCAACTGGACGACCACACGCGGTTCCCGTGCATCGTTGGAACGCTCTCTCTTTTCAGGCGTCGAATCGCCGGGTGGTGCGAGAGCAGGACACGGATGCCATGGGCACGCAATTCTCGTCTCATCCGTACTCCTTTTTCGATCCTGTTGATTCTATTTGTTTTAGAGAAAATGACAACGCCGTAGTGCCGAAAAGGGCATTGAGATTTCTCCTCGGTTGCCGTAGAGTGGGACGTGGGAACGGGAACTTGGAATACAACGGGTTGATTCCTGGTTAGTGCTCATCCAGAAACGCACGCTGAGCACTAGCAAGTTTCCAATTCAGAAATGGAGTATTTTTCGCAAGATCAAGGAAATCAAGGGATTACGCGGAGGCGTACTGGAGTACGCCGCACAAGGAATCCCGTAGATTGACGCAGAGATTGCGGCTCCTGGGAACCCACGCCGTAGGCGTGGGCGTCCAAGCGAAGCGCGGACAAAATAGCCATTTCTGGATGGAAACTGGTTAGCCGCCGACTGAGGTTACCGGACATGGAGCACGTGCCCACCTATGAAGAACTCGACCGCCGCCTGAAAGGAGTCATGGCGGAAAACGCCGCGCTCCTTGCCGCCCAGGAGGCCTCCGCCTCCAACGAAATGCTCTTCTCGCAGATCGTCGAGGGGACGCCCATCGCCACCTTCGTCATTGACAGGACCCATCGCATCACCCACTGCAACAAGGCCTGGGAAAACCTGACCGGAATCCCCGCGGCCGACCTGATCGGGACGCGTCGCCACTGGCAGACCTTCTATGCCACCCAACGGCCCGTCATGGCCGACCTGATCGTGGACAACGCATCGGAAGAGACCTTCCGGCGCTATTACGGGACCAAGGTTCGCAAATCGCCCATCATCGATGGGGCGTACGAGGCCGAGAACTTCTTTCCCGCCCTGGGTCAAGGCGGCAAGTGGCTGTTCTTCACCGCGGCCCCGATCCGGGATCAGAACGGGGACATCACCGGCGCCATCGAGACGCTCCAGGACGTCACCGAGCGAAAGCGGGCCGAGGAAAAACACCGGGACACGGAACGGCGTTTTCGCGCCCTCCTGGAATTCCTTCCCTACCCGGTGGTGGTCTTCACCGTGAACGGCCGTGTCTACTATCTGAATCCCGCCTTCACGGACACGTTTGGGTGGACACTGGACGAACTCAGGGGGCAAAGCATCCCCTATGTGCCGCCCGGCCTCGAACAAGAGACGCGCGATGCCATTCGGCGGCTCTTTGAGGACAATGTCATCCTTCGGCACGAGACCAAACGCAAGACCAAAGACGGTCAGACCCTGGACGTGGTCCTGAGCGCCGCCTTTTATCAGGACTCCGAAGGCGAACCCCTGGGCGAACTGGTCATGCTTCGCGATATCACCCGGGAAAAGCGCTTCGCCCGCAACAACGACGCCCTCCTCCGCATCAGCATGGCCCTCCCCGCCTATCCGGACCTGGAGGACCTCCTGGACTATATCAGCGGCGAAGTCAAGCGATTGATCGGATCCGAGGGCGCCCTGGTGACGCTCCTGGATGAAGAGCGCCACGAACTCTTCTTCCTGGGCGCCGCCTATGACGACACGGTGACAACGAATCGCGTCAAGGAATTCCGCTTTCCACAAGACCAACTGGTTGCAGGAGAGGTGATTCGCACGGGTGAGCCTCTCATCGTGGCCCACGTCCCGGAAGATGATCCCCTTCACACGGAACGGGACCGCAAGTTCGGCTACAAGACCCGTAACCTGCTCCTGGTCCCGCTCAAGAGCAGCGACCGTACCATCGGGGTCATCGCCAGCATCAACAAGAAAGACGGGATGTTCGAGGAGTCCGACAAGGAACTTCTGGGCATGATTGCGGGGACCGTGGCCCTCTCCATTGAAAACGCGCGATTCGCCGAGGATCTCAAGGAGGCCTACCGAAACAACGAGACCCTCCTTCGAATCAGTAAGTCCCTGCCCGGCTACCTGGATCTGGAAGATCTGCTCGACTTCATCAGTTCCGAGGTACAGCGCCTCATGAACGCGGAAGGGGCCCTGGTCGGCCTCTTGGAGGAAGAAAACGAACGACTCTTCTTCCCCGGCGCTTTTTACGAGGACAAGGCCATTCAAGAACGGATGAAAAAGCTTCGCTTCCACCTGGATGAAGTCGGCGCGGGAAAGGTCATTCGCACCGGCGAACCCCAGATCGTGACCAATGTGGAGGAGGACCAGCGACGTTACCCCAAACGGGACGCCAAATTGGGGTATACGACCCGCAGTTTCATTGAAGTTCCCTTGCGCAGCAGTGATCGGATTATCGGCGTACTCTGCGCGATCAACAAAAAATCCGGGAACTTTGAGGCCAAAGACATCGAGCTCTTGAGCCTCATCGGTGGAACCGTGGCCCTTTCCATCGAGAACGCCCGGTTTTCCGAGGAACTCAAAAAATCCTATCTCGAGGTGCGAAGCCTGAATCAGGCCAAGGACAAGGCGATCAATCACCTGAGTCATGAACTCAAGACGCCGCTCTCGGTACTCGTGGGGAGCATGGACATTCTCTCCAAAAAACTGGAAAAGGTCCCTGAAGAGACGTGGCGGCCGACAATGGAAAGGACGCGCAGGAACCTGTATCGAATCGTGGATATTCAGGACGAGGTGGACGACATCATTCAGGGCCGCCACCCCAGGGCCATGAACCTTCTCACGACTCTTCTGGATCAGTGTTCGGACGAGCTGGAGACCCTCATCGTTCAAGAGACCGGCGACGAATCGGGCCTCGCTCGAATTCGAAGTCGAATTCAGGAAATTTACGGCGCCAGGGACCTGATACCGGAGCAAATCGCCCTGGACGGCTTCATCCGCGAACGCCTCCAAGAGGCGGCCCCCGGCTACGCTCACAGGGAACTCGACATCCGTGTGGACCTCGAAACCGGAGCCGCGGTCTCCATTCCCCGGGAGGTACTTAGAAAGGTGGTGGACGGGCTGTTCAAGAACGCCGTGGAGAACACCCCGGACGAAGGGCGCATAGACGTCCTTTTGCGCAACGAGGAAGAAGCCTCTGTATTCCAGGTGCGGGATTTCGGAGTCGGGATCACGGAGAACGCGCAGAAGCGGATCTTTGACGGATTCTTCGCCACCCAGGACACCCTGCACTACTCCTCGAAGACGCCCTTTGATTTCAATGCCGGGGGCAAGGGGGCTGACCTCCTGAGAATGCGCATCTTCTCGGAGAGGTACGGCTTCGGGATCGAGATGACGTCCGACCGCTGCCGGTTCATTCCAAAGGAAACCGATGTCTGCCCCGGGAGAATCAGTCAATGCCCGTTCTGCACCGGGCAGGAGACCTGCCTGGACTCGGGCGGCACGACCTTTTCCATCCGCTTCCCGCGGATTCCGGACGTGAAAGGCGAGTAGCCAAGAGCTGTTTCTCTATTTTATTTGTCTCTTTTTTTATCCCTTTATCCCCTCAACACCTCTTCTTTCCCTCCACCGCTTCCGCCGATCACGCAGCCGGGGCGGCCGTCTCCCCCCAGACCACGAGGCCCATGGCGTGCCGGCTCTCCGGATTGGGATGATTCGGAATGACCCGGATATTCAGGCCGAAATGGCCCGCCTCTTCGAACAGGATCTCCTCTTGATACCGGAAGACCCGATCGGCCAGGGCCTCCTTGACGGCCATGGGTTGAATGAACCGGTCAAGAAACCGGTTCGACGGGTCCACCCGGCCGCCGTAGATCTCCACGACCACATCTTCCGGTTGCAGGTCCCCCAGATGGACTTCCACGTCGACCCCGTAGGGAGTTCCTACATCGATTCGCTCCATGGCCTCCATTCGTATATTCCGAATGGATACACCGGACCAGTTGAACATGATGTTGTCCCGCCATCTGGCCAGGCTCTTCAAGCCCTCCCAGTTGCTCCCCCGGACCTGAAACCCCCGCTCGGCCGCGGGAAGATAAAAGCGGTCCCAGTACTCTTCCACCATACGATGGGTGTTGAATACGGGACAGAGCCGATACAGGGAGGCCTTCATCATGGCGAGCCACCGTCGCGGAAGCCCGTCCGCGCCGCGGTCATAGAACAGTGGGATCACGTCCTTTTCCAGTATATCGTACAGGGTGTGGCTCTCCAGGTCGTCCTGAAAATCGGTATCCTCGTAAGTCTCACCGCTCCCGATGGCCCAACCCAGCTCCCGGTGATATCCCTCGTCCCACCATCCGTCCAGGATGCTCAACTGAAGGGCCCCGTTGGCTGCGGCCTTCATCCCGCTCGTACCGCAGGCCTCCATGGGCCGCCGGGGCGTGTTCAACCAGACATCCACACCCTGGACCATGCGGCGGGCGATCTCCATGTCGTAGTCTTCCAGGAACAACATGTGACGCCTCAGGTTCTCCCGGCCGGTCGTGCGGATCAGATTCTTGATGAGCTGCTTTCCCGCCTCATCCTGGGGATGGGCCTTGCCCGCGAACACGATCTGGACCGGACGATCCGTGTTCGTCAGCAACCGCTCGACCCGGGCGATGTCCCGAAGAATCAAGTGGGCGCGCTTGTAAGGGGCGAAGCGGCGGGCGAACCCGATGGTCAGGGTCTCGGAATTCAGGACCTCCGATGCCAATTCCAGATCCCGGTTGGACTGACCTCGATTCGCCAGTTGTCTCCTGAGACGTTGCCGTGCAAAGGCAACGAGTCGTTCCCGGCCCCGTTCATGGGTTCGCCACAGCTCCGTATCCGGGATCTGATTCACCCGCTCCCAGACCTTTTCGTTGTCCGGGTCCTCAATCCAGCGGGGCCCAAGGTACCGATCGAGATTTTCGGACATTCCTCTGGAGATCCAGGACGGAATGTGGACCCCGTTCGTGACGTGGGTGATGGGCAGGTCCACCTCGGGCAACCGGGGCCAGATCGGCTGGAACATGCTGCGGCTGACCTTTCCGTGCAGACGGCTGACCCCATTGTTCCAGTTGGACAAGCGGAGCGCCAGGACCGCCATGCTGAACAGTTCCTGCCGATTCCGGGGATCCTGCCTTCCGTAACCCAGCAAGACATCCATGCTGATCCCCATGGCCCGGGCATACCCGTTGAAATAGGCATGAATCAGGTCCGGATCAAAGGTGTCGATGCCGGCCGGAACCGGCGTATGGGTGGTGAACACCGTGGTCATTCGAACGAACTCCAATGCCTCGTTAAAGCTGAGGCCGTGCTCTTCCCGAAGCTGGCGGATCCGCTCGAACCCGACGAATGCGGAATGCCCCTCATTCATGTGGCAAACCGCGGGCTCGATGCCCACGGCCTTGAGCATCCGCAGACCTCCGATCGCGAGGATCATTTCCTGGCGAATACGCATCTCCCGGTCACCGCCGTAGAGTTCCGATGTCACGTCCCGGCCCCAATGGGAGTTTTCCGGAACATTGGTGTCGAGGAGGTAGAGCCGTGTCCTGCCGATATCCACGCGCCAGGCCTGGACCTGGACCGCCTCATCCCGGAGTTCCACCGTGACCCTGACCGGCCGGCCCTCGTCGTCGAGGACCCGTTTCATGGGCATGGTGCTGAATTGATTGACGGGATAGGTCTCCATCTGCCAGCCGTCTTGAGTGAGGTACTGCCGGAAGTACCCCTTTTGATACGCGAGGGAAATCCCCACCACGGGGAGATTGAGGTCGCTGGCGGACTTGAGATGGTCTCCCGAAAGGATCCCCAACCCTCCCGAATAGATGGGAAGGCAGTCGGCCACCCCGCATTCGGCCGTGAAGTAGGCCACGGAAAACGGTCCTTCGTGCGTCCCGAAAACGCTCGCGGCGGGCCTGGCCGAAAGGTACCGTTCGAACTCCAGGCGTACACGCTCCAGGTGCGCCAGAAAGCCCTCGTCCTCGACCATGGCCTCCAGTTGGCTCTGCTTGAGCCGGCACAGAAACTCCACCGGGTTCCTTCGGGTCTCCACCCAAAGGTCCGGATCGATCCTTCGGAAAAGCTCTTCCGCTTCGTAGTTCCAGACGAACCGGAGGTTGCCGGCCAGATCTCGAAGCGCTCCAAGCGACTCGGGGATCTTCGGACTCACATCAATGGTCCTGACGGGAATCGCCATATTCCAGTTCCTTTCTCAAAGCAGGAAAAATGCTGCCGTAAAAATGTACTTCGTCCCGGATTCGAACGTGTTCGAAGTCGGATGGTGGCTGAGTGATTCCGTGGTTATGTGGTTATGTGATTATGTGGTTATGTGATTATGTGGTTATGTGAACAGCAAATCCTTGATCGCGAGGCCTTGCCCTCACGAACCACGAACACGCTCCACGGTCTTTCATCACGAACACGTATCACGGTCCTTTTCACGGCCCTTTCAGGGGCCCTGTTGAAACACGAACTCCATGCTCGAGGGCTCGATCTTCACCACGGTCAGTCGCTCGTTGGGAAGCTGAATGTGTTCCCGGGAAATGGTGACAATCCTTCGTCCCTTCTCAACGCCGCGCAGATCGATTCGAGCCTGCACGTTGCTTTCACTCAGAATACTGGCATCCTTTCGCAGCCCGCTCACCCAGAGGCGGACTCGAGGATTTACAGGTTCCACCAGGGTCAATCCGGTGGGAATATCCTGCACCTCAATGGGAACCTGGAAAGAGATCTCGTAATCCTGCTGACCGGCCAGCGCCAGCCAGACGACGCACACCACGCCGAATACAACCGCCTTGGTGCTCCATCTGCGGGTCGCGAGCAGCCGGGCCCGGTCCCTCCACGTGGACACCCCGGCTGAAGGCGCCATGGCGTCCCGAATCCGTTGCACCAGGGCGTCCGGGTCTTTCACGGGGAACATCTCTCCACGAAGGGCCACGGAGACCTCTCCCCGTTCCTCGGATACGACCACCACCATGGCATCGCAGCGTTCTGTGAGACCGAGGGCCGCCCTGTGCCGCGTCCCCCACTGCTTGGGCAGTCCGGTCTCGGACGAGAGAGGGAGATAGCAGGCCACCTGGCTCACCCGGCCCGCGCGGATCAGCATGGCGCCGTCATGGAGAGGAGATTCCTTGTGAAACACCCCCACCAGGAGCTCCAGAGTCGGTTCCGAGTCGAGAGGGTGACCTTCGGTCACGTGCTCTTCGACGTTGTCCACTCCCTCCAGGATGATCAAGACCCCTGTCTTGGTGGAGGCCAGGGAGAAAACCGCCTGGGCCACGCCCTGGGCCCACGCCCCGGGTGAAGCCAGGTGGCGAAGGCCGAAGGTCCGAAGGGGATTCACCCGTTCGAGGACCTGGCGGATCTCCCTCTGGAACAGGATGATGAGAAGAAGCACCAGAACCTGCCATAGGATCTGAAACACCCAGGTCGTGAGAAAGAGACCCCAGACACGGGCCGCTGTGAAGACAGCGCCGAATACCAGCAGCCCCACCAGGGCCTTGAAGGCCTTGGTCCCCCGGAACCAGATATAGAGGTGGTAGGAGAAAACGGTGAGGAACAGGATGTCCAGGACATCCTGAAACCGAAGGTCTTGAATCATGGTCAGAGGGCCCATATCGTGTCCGCCCGTGTCTCGAAGACGATCCCACGCTCCGGCATGGGGCCGCCTGGGCCGTGTCGTTGCGACACAACCGAGGCTTTCGTCGCGATCCATCCGTGGATCGCGTCATTCCTTTCACATGCGACCATAAAGGGTGCTCATGGTTCGCAGGTCTTGCGTCAAGGCTTCATCCAGGCTGACCGGCGACATACGCCAGACCCAGTTGCCCTGCGTGGTCGCGGGACGGTTCATACGGCCGTCCCCCTCCAGACCGAGCACGTCCGCCATGGAAAGGACGACGGTATCGGCCACCGACCCCATGGCCAGCCGGATCAGTGTCCGGGCGGCGCATCCCGGCGTCACCTCACGGTCCACGTAGGCGCTCAACCTGGCCCGGTCTTCCGGAGAGGCCTCATCCTCGAACCACCCCCGGGCCGTATTGTTGTCGTGGGTGCCGGTATATACCACGCAGTTCCGTTCCAGATTGTGAGGGGCATAGGGATTGACCGGCAGGTCCGGTCCGAATGCAAAAAGCAGCACCTTCATGCCGGGAAACCCGAAATGCTCCATGACCTCATGAACATCCGGAGTGATCAGACCCAGGTCCTCGGCCAGGATGGGGGCGCCTGGGACCTCCCTGAGGACGCACTCGAAAAAATCGAGTGCCGGCGCTTCCACCCAGCGGCCGTTGACTGCCGTCGTCTCATGGGCCGGGATCTCCCAATATCCCACAAAACCGCGGAAGTGATCCACCCGAATCCAGTCGAAAAGCGCCAGGTGATGCCGAATCCGCCGAATCCACCAGTCGTATCCCCGGTCTCTCAGGACGTCCCACCGGTATACCGGATTCCCCCAAAGCTGTCCGGTCTCGCTGAAGTAGTCCGGAGGCACCCCGGCAACGGTCAAGGGCTCCCGATTCTCATCCAGGTTAAAGATCTCCGGAGAGACCCACACATCCACACTGTCCCGGACCACGTAGATGGGCATGTCCCCGATCACGGCGACGCCGCGCTCTTTACAATGGAGCCTCAAGGCGGTCCATTGACGGTGGAACAGGTACTGGAGAAACCGGACATGCTCCATTTGGGATTGCAGGGACTCCCGGGCCGCGTTCAGGGCGGAGGGTTCCCGGTCCCGCAGCTCCTTGGGCCAGGTGTACCAGGGACGCCCCTCGAATCGGGACTTCAACGCGACAAAGAGGGTGAAGTCGTCCAGCCAGTACGCGTGTTCCCGGCAGAATCCCTCGTAGTTCCCTTGATCCCCCCGGGCGAAAAATCGTCCGCGGGCCAGGCGAAACAGTCGATCCTTGATCCCGGCCGCCTTGTCGTATTCAGCCCGATCCGTTGAAAAACCGACCCGGCCGGGCAGTTCGTCCGCCCGAAGAAGACCGTCCTGCACCAGCAGTTCCGGACTGATCAGGAGCGGGTTGAACCCGAAGGACGACAGGCTGTGATAGGGCGAGTGCCCATAGGCCGAATCCGTGGGGTTCAAGGGAAGGATCTGCCACAGACTCTGCCCCGACCGTTCCAGAAAATCGGCGAATGCATACGCCGCAGGTCCCAGATCTCCCACACCGTAACCCTCGGGCAGGGAGGTCACATGGAGCAGAATTCCGCTTCTTCTCTTGGTCATGTTCACTGTCCCGGTGAATCGTCGATGCGAACCCACAGCTTACCGCTCATGTCCACGAAGGCGTCGATCCAGGCCCGGGCCATCTCATCGCCCTGCTCCGCCCGGGCCTTCATCCCGGGATATCGCGTCTCCCGCAAATCGTAGCAGATGTTCTGTACCGTCCGAAGGTTGACTGCAAAGGGCAGCACATCCAGGAGGCCCAGGATGGAGATGACTCGCTTCAACATCTCGATATTCATCGGGTCCTCTTGAAGTTTGGCCGCCGTCCGCTCCAGGCTCTTCCGAAAGGAAAATTCCAGGGGTTCGGTGTCAAATCTCACCCCGACGCCTCGTGCCTCTTGCAGGAGGGAAGCGATCCGCTCGGGTTCCACATCTCCATTCTCGAACCGGCGTTGCAGTTCCAGGTGCAGGACGAATTCCGCCGCCAGGTGAAGCGCCCTGGGCGGCGGGGCCCCGACATCCCCGAGAAAACGCATCAAAGGGGCATGGGTGTGGTACAGCCTTTGGTAGGCTCCCTCGATATCCTTCAGCGTGGACTTCAGTATGTGATCGAGCGCCCTTCGCTGCGCGTCTCGAAAAAGCGAGTTCAATCCACAGACTCCGAGATTGAACCGCTCGTCCATGCGTCTCAACGTCCCATGATAATCGGCCTTGTCAAAGACCTCGAATAGGTATTCCTTCAAAGAGGCAAACGCCTCCTCCGTCTCCATCTCCCCAACGCCGCAGGTCAGGTTGTGATCCCCGAAGTGAAGGACCCCGAAGCGCAGTTCCCGCGTATCGCGCGTGATCTCGGAAAGGAAGCGGGCCTGTCCCACCAGCAGGGAGGCCCTGCCCGCTTCCCGGACCTCCACCTCCTCCTCCTCGCTTCGGTAGCAGTAGAACCGCTTGTGGTCATCCCCTTCACCGAGCAGCCGGCACGTGGCGTGATGGGCCGCAACCTTGCAGAAATCCATCATGGAGCGGTTCACGGAACGCAGATAGATGTCTCGCCCGTTTCCCACCTCTTTCCGGTTGCTCCACGCCCCGGCAAGGGTTTCGAGGAACCTCGGCTCCAGGTCATCTTCCGTGAGATCGCGGACCAGTTCCAAGGCCCGGGCGGCGTATTGGAGGATCTGAACGGTTTCAATGCCGCCGATGTCATCGAAAAACCAGCCGCAGCTCGTGAACATGAGCATGGCATGGCGCTGGGACTCCAGAAGCCTCAGCAGGCGACGCTCCACATCCTCATCCACCGGAGCCGCCGCATGCCGATGGAAAAACTCCCTTCGGACCGCATCCGATCGATCCAGCACCACGCCGACATAGCCGTTCCTCGCGGCCCGGGGGTCCTTGAGATGCCGTCCTCCCTCCATCTCAAACACGCCCGCCAGGCGGTCTCTCAATCCGTCGAGGGCCTCACGAAGCGGGGTTCGCCAGGCCTGGGTCCATCCGGGATAACCGCCGGTGTGGCACCCGCAGTCCGCCTTCCACCGGTCTACACCGTGTACGCAGCTCCAGGAGGTGTTTTCCTGAATGGTCACCTCGTTGACGGGCGGGTGGTACTCCAGGAATTCCCCGTAATTGGTGAGCCGGGCCAGCCCCCGGGTTTCGATGACATGGAACGCATATGCGAGGGCCATGTCCCCGAACCTGTGGTGATGCCCGTAACTCTCTCCGTCGGTGGCAATGTGGACGAGCTGGGCCTCGGGAGGACCCTCCGTGAAGCCCGACAGGAGCCGGTCGGCCAGGGCCTCCCCGCTGGACAGCAGTTTCTCAAAGGCCACGGCCTTGGATACAACACCATTGTAAAAGAAGACGGCCATGGTCCTGCCCGACGGAAGCCGGACCTCATAGGCCATCCGCGTGTCGATCCGCTCGCCGCTCACGTCCGTCCAGTCCCCTCCATCCAGGCTGCGGACACGCAGGGCCTGGCGCGGTGCCAGGATGGTGAACCGGATTCCCCGGGCCGCCATGATATCCAGGGTCTCCAGATCCACTGCGGTTTCCGGAAGCCACATGCCTTCAGGCGGGCGCTCAAACCGGTGTTCGAAGTCCCGAATCCCCCAGATCACCTGGGTCTCCTTGTCCCGGGAATCGGCCAGGGGCATGATCATGTGATTGTAGGCCTGGGCCATGGCCGAGCCGTGGCCGGAGAACCGGTCGCGACTTTGCCGGTCGGCCTCCAGGATGGACCGGTAGACCCACGGGGATCGGGCCTCCATCCAGGAAAGCAGGGTCGGGCCGAAGTTGAAGCTCATGCTCTCGTAGTTGTTCACGATATGAAGAATGCGTTCCCGGCCGTCCAGAATCCTCGACGCCGCGTTGGGAGCATAGCACTCGGCCGTAATGCGGCTGTTCCAATCGTGATAGGGACGGGCCTCGTCCTGGATCTCCACCGCCTCGAGCCACGGGTTTTCCCGGGGGGGCTGGTAGAAGTGACCGTGAATGCAGAGCCATCGTTCCATAGAAAGAATGTCGCCTCGCTTCGTGGTTGAAAAAAGATGCAAAAACCCGGCCACGATCCCTTATCGCAGCGATGGAAACGGGTGCTCAGGCGACCTCGTGAGATCTCAGGCCGGTCAATGCGGCGTCACCCGCCGTTCGGAGAAAGACCGCGGCCAGCGGCGGGACCGTGATGGCCACGGAATGGGAATGGCCGTGGCAGGGCTCGGCAACGGCCTCCACCCCGCCCAGGTTCCCCAGCCCGCTGCCTCCGTACTCCAGGCCGTCGCTATTGAGCCGTTCCAGCCAGCGGCCCTCCAAAGGAACGCCGATTCGGTACCCCATGCGGGGCACCGGGGTGAAGTTGCACACGACGATCACGCTTTGAGCAGGATCCTTCCCGATCCGGATCAGGCTGATCACGCTCTGCAGGGCATCGCTGCAGTCGATCCACTGGAAACCGGAAGGGTGAAAATCCAATTCGTGGAGGGCCTTTTCCTCACGGTAAAGACGGTTGAGGTCCGAGACCCATTTCCGGATTCCGGCATGGGGCGGGCTCTCCAGAAGGTGCCACTCCAGGAAGGCCTCGTGGTACCACTCGCTCCATTGCCCGATCTCATCGCCCATGAAGAGGAGCTTCTTCCCGGGCTGGGCATACATGTATCCCAGGAGCAGGCGTAGATTGGCGAACTTCTGCCAGTCGTCTCCCGGCATTTTTCGTATCAGGGATCCCTTTCCGTGGACCACCTCGTCGTGACTCAGAGGCAGGACGAAATTCTCGTGAAAGGCGTAGAGCATGCGAAACGTGAGCCGGTCGTGATGAAAGGTCCGGTGGATCGGATCACGCTCCATATACGAAAGGGTGTCGTGCATCCAGCCCATGTCCCACTTCATTCCAAAACCGAGCCCGCCCACGTAGGTGGGCCTCGAGACCATGGGCCAGTCCGTGGACTCCTCCGCCACGGTCTGGACATCGGGATACGCCTCGTAGACCGCCTTGTTCATGCGCCTCAGGAAATCAATGGCCTCCAGGTTCTCCCGTCCCCCGTACTGATTCGGAATCCATTCCCCGTCTTCGCGGGAATAGTCCAGATAGAGCATGGAAGCCACCGCATCCACCCGGAGTCCGTCCGCATGGTATCGATCCAGCCAGAACAGGGCGCTGCTGATCAGGAAGGACTGCACCTCTTTTCGTCCGTAATTGAAAATCAGGCTGTCCCAGTCCGGATGCAGACCCTTTTGCGGGTCCGCGTGTTCGAAGAGATGGGTCCCGTCGAAGTAGGCCAGCCCGTGTCCGTCCTTGGGAAAGTGCGAGGGGACCCAGTCGAGAATCACGCCGATTCCGGCCTGGTGCAGGACGTCCACGAGGAACATGAAGTCCCGGGGCGGCCCGAAACGCCGGGTGGGAGCGAAGTACCCGAGCGTCTGGTAGCCCCACGAACCGCCGAACGGGTGTTCCATGATCGGGAGGAACTCCACATGGGTGAAACCGGTCTCCACCAGGTACTCCGCCAGGATCGGGGCGATCTCCCGATAGGTGATGTGACGCCCCTCTCCGGTTGGTCGCCATGAACCCAGATGCATTTCGTAAACGGCCATGGGCGCATCGGCGGCGTTCCGGTCCCGGCGTTCCGCCATCCAGGCCTCGTCTCCCCAGGTGTAGGTGAGGTCACAGGTCACCGAGGCCGTTGCCGGGGGGGCCTCGGTCTCGAAGGCAAAGGGGTCGGCCTTGTCGAATCGATACCCCTGGTACCTGGAGCGGACATGATACTTGTAGGAGAGGCCGGGTCCTCCCCCCGGCAGGAATCCCTCCCAGATGCCCGAACTCTCCTTGGGCCGAAGGGGCAGGGCATCGGGATCCCACTGGTTGAAGTCCCCGATCACGGAAACGGCCTCGGCGTCCGGCGCCCACACGGCAAAGAACACGCCGTCTTCGAGCACGTGGGCTCCCAGTTTCTCATACAGGCGGAAGTGGCTTCCTTCGTTGAAGAGATAGAGGTCGTCCTGAGTGAGTGTGCTCTTCGTTCGGGAACGGGCCCCGGAGGGCTTCCGCACCACACCGGATTTCTTTTCCTTCATATCATGTCTTCCAATCTGCGGGGCATGACGGCCTTTCAGCCGCGATCCGTCCCCGCCACGGGCGGATTTATCACCTTCCCATGACGTCCGGGGTCGCCCGCACCCCGAGGCCTGAGGTTCTCACGGCCTCGTAGACATCCAGGTATTGCCGGGCCGCACGGTCCCAGGAAAACTCCGCGGACATGGCCGATACCTGGAGTCTCTCCCAGCGAGGCCGGTCTTCAAAGACGCCAACGGCCTCTTGAACGGCCTGCATCAGGGCACGGGGATGGATCCCTTGAAACTTGAACCCATTGCCCGATCCGGTTCGAACATCGTAGGCCGTTACCGTGTCCTCGAGTCCTCCCGTGGCTCGAACCACGGGCATGGTGCCGTATTTCATGCCGTACATCTGGGTCAAACCGCACGGTTCGTACCGGGAAGGGACCAGGAGGAGGTCCGCCCCGCCCATGATCCGGTGGGCGAGCGGCTCATCCATACCGAACCGGACCGCCATCCGGTCCCCATGCCTTTTCGCTGCCTTTTGAAGCTCTCCCTCGATCCCTGCATCTCCCGTTCCCAGGACCACGAGGCCCACGTTCAGCGAAAGGATATCGTCCAGGGCCCCCACCAGCAGGTCCAGGCCCTTCTGGACATCCAGCCTGGAGACGACGGCAAGGACCGGTCGCGCCAGAAGCCCTTCACCAAAACCCATCTCCCGGATCAGGGCGCTCTTAGACCGGTCCTTTCCGCCCATGCGCCCGGCGCCGTACGTCGCCGGCAGATGGGGGTCCGTCTCCGGATTCCACCGGTCGTAATCGGCGCCGTTCAGGATCCCCGTCAGGGCACCCGCGCGGCTGCGAAGGACGCCCTCCATGCCCATACCCTGATCAGGGGTCTGAATCTCTCTCGCATAGGTCGGGCTGACCGTGGTCACCGCATCCGCGTAGACGATACCGGCCTTGAGAAGGCTGATGTGGCCCCAGTACTCCATGCCCTGGGGATGATACACCCGATCCTCCGCCAGTCCGGTGACGGGGAGTTTTTCCTTTGAAAACAGGCCCTGATACCCCAGGTTGTGGATGGTAAAGACGCTCCCCGGCCCGGGAAACTCCTCGCGGATCAACAGGGGGATCAGGCCCGCCTGCCAGTCGTGCCCATGAACGATGTCCGGTTCGAAACCCAGGGCGCGGGCCGCCAGGAGCGCCGCACGGCAGAAAAAGACAAACCGCTCCAGGTTGTCGTAATAGTCGTTTCCACCGGTGCCATACAGGTTGGGACGATCAAAAAGGTCCTCCCGTTCCACGGCAAACACGGGGACTCCCTGGGCCGTGGCCGTCTCCAGGACGACGGCCTTCAGGCGTGCAGACCCCAGGGGAACCATCAGTCCGGAGACCGCTATCCCCATGGCCCCGGCCTCCTCCCGCACCGACCGGTAGCAGGGAATGATCACACGCACGTCGGCGCCCCGCAGCTTCAGGGCGCCCGGAAGGGCGCCCGCCACGTCCGCCAGGCCGCCGGTCTTGGCAAAGGGCACCATCTCCGGCGCGATGAACAGGACCTTAGGGGATGTCAACCCGTTTCCCCTTCCCATATCACGCGTTGTCCTCCTCCACGGCCTCGAGCAATTGCGCATGGATTTCAGGAATGGAGAAGACCACCCGGTTCCAGGAGGGAATCAGCGTGCTCTCATGGGGCCCCTTGATCTGTTCCCATGCGGTCCAGAGGAACCCTCGAAAATATCGCACCGTCTGCTCCTCCGCATACCGGTCGTAGGCCAGGCCGTTGATCTCCGCGTCATCGCTGTAGCGTTTGATGAAATCCAGGCTGCGGTTGTAATACGTGTGCAGGAGCATATCCACGAACCCGTCGTCCAGCGAGACGCCGTTGGACCGGATGTGGTTCAGGTAGAACTTGGCGATGTCCACCACCATCCGGTGGAGACCCCGACCCGCGTCATCGGGCGAGATGTCCTGATGCTTGTGCTCATAGTTCACGGCCAGGTCCACCTGGGCGATCTTCCGCTCCATCACGCGCTGATAGGCCTCGGAGAGGGTGCTCACCTCCAGCCCCCAGTCATAGGCGATGTTGATCCCTCTCGCCATGCGCGTCGCAAAGCTGAATTCGCCGGCCAGAGGATACTTGAAGGACCGGTGGTATCCGAAAAAGGCCCCGAGATCGTTGTAGCCCCGGTTGTACATGATCGACTGCAGGGTGTCCACAAAGGGCGTGACAAAGAGCCGGGTAACCCGGCCTTTCATGGCCCGCTCGGTGGGAGAAACGCGGGCGTAGTATCCCTTGCAGAACTCGTAGTCGTTATACAGGTTGGCCGTGGGCTCGATCAGCCGTCCCAGCAGGACACGGTCGTAGGTGACGATGTCGCAATCGTGAAGCGCCACCGTGTCGCAGTCGTCCCGGGCAAGGATGTACCCCAGGGCCGCCCAGACGGACTGTCCCTTTCCTTGGACGCCCGTGGGAATCTCGCGACTCCGAATGGTCTCCAGGACCTTCTGGACCCGTGGGCCCTCCACCCAGACCACCTTGAGTTCCCGGTTCTTTCGTCTCAGGCGCCCGAAATAGTCCCTGGCCTTTTGAAAGCGCTCCTCCTCCACGGCCCCTCCCAGGGCCACCACGATCAGCTTGAGGTAGTCCACCTTCCCGATCTCTCGAAGGATGTGGTCCAGGACCTCGGGCGTCTCGATCTCCGAATAGAGGGAGGGGAGCATCAACGCGATGGGTGCCCACTTGGAACACTCCACCAGGCGTCTTTCCAGATCGGCCAGGTAGGCCTTCCGGTCAAAGGCCTCATAGAGGCCGTGCAGTGTGGTGATCCCTCCACCTTGATGAAAATCGCCCATATGCCCCCCTCCTCGGGTATATTCCGGTTGTTTTTCTTATCATACCAGCAGGGCCGGGCCGCAACCAGAGGAAAAACATGTTCATTCTCCTTCCCCCTCGACGGGGGGAGGGGGCCCTCATCGTGGGATCGTGCCAGGCAAAATCGTCCCCACCGGTCCTGGTTCTATCGCTATCGAAATCGGGATCGGGATCGAAATCGTGGTTCATCCAGAAATCGCTCCATCTTTCGCATCCCTCGAGGAGAGACCCTGCGCGTCATCTGACTTGTTTGCCGATTTCGTGGAATGCCGATTTCGATAGCGATCCCGATTTCGATTTGGAGAAAACCCGCACTGGGCTTCTCTTTCCTCCTCAATCCAGCACCAGGTCCCAACCCCGGCACGGGTTTCCCCTTCCCCCTCGACGGGGGAAGGTCGGGAAGGGGGTGGTCAGGTGGTCAGGTGGTCAGGCAGCGCCTTCTCGCCACCCCCACCCTGTCCCTCCCCCGTCAAAGGGGGAGGGGGCCCTCATCGTGGGATCGTGCCAGGCAAAATCGTCCCCACCGGTCCTGGTTCTATCGCTATCGAAATCGGGATCGGGATCGAAATCGTGGTTCATCCAGAAATCGCTCCATCTTTCGCATCCCTCGAGGAGAGACCCTGCGCGTCATCTGACTTGTTTGCCGATTTCGTGGAATGCCGATTTCGATAGCGATCCCGATAGCGATTTGGATAACACCCGCACCGGGCTTCGCTTTCCTCCTCAATGCAGCACCAGGTACCAACCCCGGCACGGGTTTCCCCTTCCCCCTCGACGGGGGAAGGTCGGGAAGGGGATGGTCGGTACGCGTGACAACCCCGGCAAAACATGCTATGGATGCTTTGAACTCTCTCATTCATATTCAGGAAAGCCCATGTCCGCCTCCCCCGATGCCGCCCGCCGACAACGCTCCATCACCCTGATCGGTGTCGGCGTCAATGTCCTGCTCATCCTCGTCAAACTGGCCGCCGGATGGTTCGGCCGGAGCCAGGCCCTGCTGGCCGATGCGGTCCATTCGATCTCCGATCTCATGACAGACGGCGTGACCCTTCTGGGCATTCATCTGGGCAAAAAAGAGCCCGACGAACGCCACCCCTTCGGCCACGGCCGTCTGGAGACACTCGCGGCCGCCGTGGTGGGGACGGCCCTGATCGCAACGGCCGTCCTCATCGGGGTGGATGCGGGGACCCGGATCTACTCACACACGGCATGCCGTCCCACGGCCCTGGCTCTTCTGGGCGCAGGGATCTCCATCGCGGTCAAGGAGGTCCTGTTCCGCTACACGGTGTTCGTGGGAAAACAAACAGGAAGCCGCCTCATCGTGGTCAACGCATGGCACCATCGCTCGGACGCCCTCTCGTCCGTGGCGGTTTTCCTGGGCGTCATCGGGACCCTCATCAACCCGGAATGGCATGTGCTGGACGCCTATTCCGCCCTGCTGGTCTCCTTTTTCATCGTCAAGGTGGGATTGGACGTGATCCGGGACTCCCTTCGGGAATTCACGGACACCGCGCCCGGGCCTGAGGTCATTGCACACATCAGGGATTGCATTCTCAAGACGGACGGGATCCTGAACATGCACGACCTTCGAGTTCGAACGGCCGGCGGGCGATACCAGATGGAAACCCACATTGAGGTAAACGAACAACTCACCGTGGCCGAGGGCCACCGGATCTCGAAAGACGTGGAGGCCTGCCTGCTGGAAGAGGTGCCGGACATCGACCGGGTCACCATTCACGTGGATCCCGGGCGCCCGGACGAGGGCGTTTGAAACCCCGATTCTCGACGGGCTTCGGTCTCCGCTGTCCCGTGTGAACCCGACCCTACGAGCGTGTTGAAAAAACCGATGTTCACAGGCTGAGGAAAAATGCCCGAATGCAAGGCTTGCGAAATCCCGAGGAATGAGGCGTACAAGCAAGTACGCCGCAGTGACGAGGGATGAGCAAAACGCAGCAGATGGGCATTTTTCAACGGCCTGCTGTAGGGGCCCGGCGGGTTGATGCTTTGTTGGGCCTGACTCGGCGGGTGAGAAGCGGGCAACAAAGGCCTTTCAGGGGGGTTGGGACCACGGCCTTCGATCCGTGGTCCCACGAATTCTGGGCATGGGGGACGGTGCGAAGGGAAGCGGGTCATCCCGTCTGTGTCCGGATGAAGCCCTGTCGCCTCTTCATCCTTCCGCTCCCTTCCCGGCCATCCCCCATGCCCGGTTCGGCCATGGCCGGCCCGAACCCGGTCACAACACCGTTACGGGCCGGCGCTGAAGATGGGCCGGCCTACAATGTGATGTTCTCCTTGATCTTCTCAAAGATACTCGGACCGATCCCCTTCACCTTCATTAAGTCTTCCAGCGTGCCAAAGGGGCCGTTGGTTTCCCGATACTCGATGATCCGCTCGGCGATCTTGGGCCCGACGAAGCGGATTTCCGCCAGTTGTTCCACAGAGGCCTGGTTGATGTTCACCTTGCCGGAATCATCCGCATAGAGCGCCGGCGAGAGGGAAAGCGCCATAGCCAGGATAAGGGTGCAAATCACACTTTTTCGTATCCTTTTCATATGAACCTCCTCTTTCTACGTTTCCATGGAAGTCTTCCTTGACGCCGCAGGCCGTTCAGGTCCTGGGGGACAAGGTCACCGGGATGACATGGTTGCACATAACAAGTTTTGTGCCAGGATGGCACTGCGTGACGGTTTCAGGAAGAAAGGAACGCCGTTCATCCGAGGTCTGACAACCAACCGTCTGTTTTTTCAACCGGTTGACCATGCTTTTTGTTGACCGGGCCGTACATGGCGACCGTGGGACACTCAGGGACGACACCTCCCGAAGTCAAAGGAACGCCCAGTTTTATGTGCATTTTAGTCCATTTATCTGGGCATTGAATGATGTTTAGTAAGGTTTTTAGGTGGTTCTGTTGTTTCGTGCGTTTCCGGAGAGTCATTGAGGGGGAAGCAGCATCAAACTATGGATATATTTCGTTATTTCCGGGTCATGTGCGGCACCCCCGCCCTGAAACGGCCCGATCTTCACACTGCCGGCCCCCTGCCCGTGGAGGGGCCCCTTCCCGCGTCATCATTTTCAACCATTGGATATGTTGAGGTTTATGGCCACGGCATGAAATCCGTGCAGCGTTGAATTCCTATGCACACATTTCTGTGCATGCCCCGGTCCATGGGGCATGCACTGCGCCCGCTCTTTTCTCCCGGATCCCGGGTCCCTTTTCTTCGGTCCTTTCTCCTGCCCGCAGCGCATGTTCATGAACGCCAATCCGCGGTCTTCGCAGACCACGTGCGCCTTGACACGGACCGGGCGTTCTCCCTATACTTTTCCCGGTTCCCTATTCAGCCCGGGCACACCCGGGCTCCGAACGAGACATCGAGGACCCGAATATGAAGGATACCCTCGTCTTTGTCATGGCCGGCGGCCGCGGCAAACGGCTCATGCCGCTCACCGCGGATCGAAGCAAGCCCGCGGTCCCCTTCGGGGGCATCTACCGGCTCATCGATTTCACCCTGAGCAACTGCATCAACTCCCAATTTTATCGCATCATCGTGCTTCCCCAGTACAAGTCCCAGTCCCTCACCGACCACCTGGAAGACGGCTGGAACCTCTTCAGCCGCCAGATGGGCCATTTCCTCAAGGTCGTTCCGCCCCAGATGAGGACCGGCATGGACTGGTACCGGGGAACCGCCGATTCCATTCGCCAGAACCTCTATCTCCTGGACCGCTACCGGCCGGAACACGTGCTGATCCTGTCGGGCGACCACATCTACAAGATGGACTTCGGGCGGTTTGCCAGATACCACGAGGAAAAGAAAGCGGATGTCACCATCTCCCTACTGGAGGTGGGGACCGAGGTGGCCCACCAGTTCGGGGTGGCCGTGGCGGACGAGGATTTCCGCATACGCGGGTTTCAGGAAAAGCCCACGGGTTCTCCCCAGACCATCCCGGGCGATCCCCACCACGTCCTGGCGTCCATGGGCATCTACCTCTTCCGGACGGAGACTCTGGTCCATGCCCTTCAGTCCCACCAGGACGACGACTTCGGCGGAGACATCATTCCCGGCCTGTTGAATACCCACCGAATCTATGCGTACCCCTACAAAAAATTCAACGAGATCAAAGACTTCGTTCATATCACCCAGGAAGACGGAACGCGGGTGCTGCACCTGGAAGACCGGACGCGCGATTCGGGATACTGGCGGGACGTGGGGACCCTGGATGCCTATTGGAACGCCAACATGGACCTGACGGGCGTGGACCCCTATTTCAATCTCTACGGCCAGAGGTGGCCCATACACACCTACCAGATCCCCGCGCCGCCGGCAAAGTTCGTCTTTGCCACGGAACGGGAAGAAGGGTATCGGGTAGGCAAGGCCCTGGACTCCCTGGTGGCCCCTGGCGCCATTGTGAGCGGCGTGGTTCGAAACTGCGTGCTGGGATACAACGTGGTGGTCCGAAGCTGGGTCTCGATGGACGAATCCGTGATCATGGACGGGGTGACCGTCGGCCGGCACTGCCGCATCAAGAAGGCGATCATCGACAAGGGCAACCAGATCCCGGCGGGAACCGAGATCGGGTTCAATCCCGCTGAGGACCGGAAACGGTTCACCGTGACCCCGCGGGGAATCGTGGTGGTCCCCAAGAACTACTTCAAGGCCCCTCCCTCGTAAGGCCTCGCGAATCTTCCAGACCGCCTCCCGGCATCAGGGTGCGCCGTGCCCCGGGCCTCCTTCCGGCCCGGTCCGGCCCGAGAGAAACCGTTCGCGCTGGGCCAGGTAGTAGTCCCTGCGATCCCCGGCAAGGGCGATGGCCTCGTCAATGGCCGCCACCGCCTCCCCGGTGAGGCCGTTGGCAAAACAGGCCTCGGCCAGGGTGTCCAGAAACGAGGCGTTGCGCTCCAGGGCCACCGCCTTCCGGGCCAGATCCACTGCCCGCGGCGGATCCCGCAGGTCTTCGTCGGGAACGGTCGCCAGGATCCACGCCAGATTGTTGAGGGCGGCGGCATCCTGGGGTCGCACGGAAAGCGACCTTTCATAGGCACGAACGGCCTCGGCGTGTCTTCCCAGGTGGTGGTGGAGCATGGCCACGCTACTCAGGAGTTCGGGGTTTCCGGGCTCCTTTTCAATCCGCCGTTCCAGGACGCGGAGCATGAGACCATACTCCATGTTCTCCTGAGTCTCACCGACCGTATCGCTGAAATGGAGGAACCAGCCGGCCCCCAGAATTCCGGCCAGGTAGAGCCCGAAACAGACCGCCAGAAACCGGTGGTGCCGCCTCACCACCCCCCTGTCCAGCGCGGCCTTCTCCAGGCACTCCACCCGCTCCCGTATGCTGAAGTGGTGCCAGCTCGGCAGGTCCCGAATATTCCCGCTCACAAGTCCGATCCGCTCCAGGGACCGGATCACCGGGCCGGGGTCTCCCATGGTCACTGCGGCGAACAGATCGGCCTGGCGCTCGAAATGCCGCATGAAAAACCCCATGACAAAGCGGAAGTACACCACCATGGCGATCAGGAGAGGAACGGCCATGGCCACGTAGAAGAGGCGCCCCCCCTCGGCAAGACCGCTCTCCAATGCCTCCGCAAAGAACGGCCGGGAGGCGATCAGATAGAAAACCACGTCGGAAAGCCCGGACAACACCACCATGAAGCCCAGGAAAAAGAGCACGTAGAAGAGGAGATGCCGGTACCTGGCGTGTCCCATCTCGTGGGCCATGACCGCCTGGAGTTCCTCCACCGGAAGGAGTTCCATGAGCGCGTCCGTCACCAGGATGTATCGATATCGGGGCACGATGCCCATAATCCCGGCGGTGGCCGTGCGTCCCTGAAACAGGGGCCATCGAAGAAGTCCCCGGTATTGGAATCCCTGGTCCTCGAGAAAGGCCTCCAGGGCCCGGACCTTGGCCGTGCGGGGGAACGGGGCACAGCCCCACCATGCCTGCAGGAGCCGCGGCATGAATGTCATCAGTATCAGCAGGAAGGCGGCAAAGAACACCAAGTGCCCTTCGGTGGTATCCAGGAAACGGCCCGGCCCGGCCCAGGGCGTGAGGCCGATGATGTCGTAGAGCAGGGTGAGGCAGACCCAGGGAAAGAGGATGGGAAGGTTCAGGCGGAGGTTCCCGCGAATGAAGTCGCCGCGCCCCTCGTCCGTCCCATGGGCAAGGCCGTAGGCCGGGTGGGCACAGAACCAGACCGTGGCCAGGTACACGAAAAAGACCGCCACGGCCAGGACACCCGGAATCACGGAAAAGGTCGCGGCCCCGGGAATACGGTGCAGCCAGTAGGGAAGGTGAAAAAAATGGACGTTCAGGGCGAACAGGAACACGGCCAGGATGGACATCCGCGTGACCATGCCCTGGTAGCGGGCTGCCAGCCCATTCCATCCCGCGGTTCCGAGGCCGTCCCGGACCAGCCCCTGAAACCCCCGCCGGCAATAGAGGAAGAAGAGCGCCCACCCCGCCAGGTGCATCAGGACGGCGGTTGCAACCGATCCCTCCACCCGGGTCTCGGGAAAGGCGACGTTGAAGATCAGAAGGACGACGATCAGGTAGATGACGTTGTTGAACATGACTCCCGCTTCCTTGAAAAGGCGCTCTGTTCTTTGGTTGTTTGAATCGAAATCGCTATCGCTATCGAAATCGGGATCGATAGAATTCCATCCTCAGGCCGTTCGCTCGTTTCCATCGGCCATCCAGAGCCTGTGCCGTCGCTTGGCGAATTCGCGACACCGGCTTCGCGGCCGCCGAAGTCATCGAATCCTCTGGAGAGCATGCGGTCCGATCGGAAGGCCCCCGAACCCGGGATACTCTGTCATGTTTCCTTGGCCATGGCCATGTGGTTTCGATTTCGATCCCGATCCCGATTTCGATTTCGATAAAGAAAACATCCCCCCAACGGATGTACCCGGGCCATGCCAACCCTGAAGAAACCCGCCCCGGCCGGTCCTAATGAAGAATGCCCAGCCAGATCACATAGGTCACCGAAGAGAGAAGCGTGGCCATGGACACTGCGGCGGAGGCCTGGTCCGGGGAACCGCCCATTTCCACGGCCATGACATAGCTCACCGTGGCCGAAGGAGCGGCCAGCAGGATGAATCCGGGGAGGTAGTCCGTGCCTGCCAGCCCCAGGGCCTCGTACAGGAGGAGCCCTGCGCCCGGAAGGACCACCAGCTTGAACACGGTCGACAGGAGCACCAGTTTCAGGCGGGCGCGTATCAGGCTGAACGACAGGGAGGCCCCGATCACCAGCAGGGCCAGGGGCAGGGCCATGCCGCTGATGATCCGGAGTGTCCGTTCGGCCACCACGGGCAGTGGAAGGCCGGAGAGGTTGTATCCCATGCCGGCCAGGGTGGACAGGATCACCGGATTCCCGGCCACGGCCGTGATAGACGATCGAATGCCGTGGGCGCGGCGGTCATCCCCGGAGAACGCCTTCAAGGCGACCACCGAGAGGACGTTCTGGAGCAGCATGAGAAACCCGGCCAGGATGGTGGCCCGGACGAACCCGTCGTCTCCCAGGAGGTAGTAGGCCACGGCGAACCCGATATACCCCAGGTTTCCGTGGCACGAGGACTGGATGAACGTCCCCATCTCCCCCCGGGGCGTGCCCAGGGCTCGGCCCAGAAGGAGTGCGGCCCCGAATACCAGCGGCAGGGGGATCAGGGTGCCCGCAAGGATCAGCGGAGAAAACTGGGTCGCAAAGGACGCCTTGGCCAGGGCGATGAAGACCATGGCCGGAATGGCCAGGTAGTACACCAGGCGGTTCAGGGGACCGGTCACCCCGTCCGGAAGAAAACCCAGCCTGCGCGCCAGGACCCCCGCCAGGATGACGATAAAGACCGGGGCGATGGTGTTGACGATATGGATCATGACCCTCCCTGGTGCATTCCTCTCCGGTTCCGTTCAGGGAACCCGATGCCCCTGCCGCGCGAAGACCGAGGCACGCTCACGACCCACCTTCCGAAGGGAGGAGCGTCAGCGTCTTCTCCGTATGGGCCTCGATGGCCTCGTCGCTGAACCACCAGTAGACCTTGTCTCCCCGCATGTACGGCCCGATCTGGTCCTTGGTATGGGGGTGGAAGAGGCGTCCCGTCACTCCGCCCGGCAGGACGGCCAGGACCTTGTCCGGGTCGTTCAGATCGGCCACCATGCGAAGGGATGCGAAGACGGTCACGTCAAAGGGCTCATTGAAGTCATAGTACCCGCGGCAGAGGGCCTCCACGGAACCCGGGGCCGCGTGGGAGCCGCCGCCCACGAGCCCTTTTCCCGCGCCATCCCGCCGAATGGGGCTCACGAATTCCAGCCGATGGACCTTTCCCCAGAGCCAGTCCCCGGGATCCTTCCCCAGTTCCGGCTCCCATGCCTCCTGCACGTCCCGGGCCGCCTGCAGCACCAGGGTCTCAAGGGTCTCCTGCACCTTCGGAGTGGACGTGTCGTCAAACCAGGGGGCATGGCCGTTTGAAACCATCCTTCCGAACCGCTCCTGCCAGAAGTACCAGTGCCCCAGCATTCGGCGGGCCGTGTCCTCGCCCAGTTCGTCTTGAAAGGTCAACAGGGCCAGGCGCGCGTAGATCGCGTGAAACAGGGTGGGAGCCGCATGCTCCGGATCGTCGTGAAAATTCCACCGGCCGATGATCTCCCCCACGTCCCGGGTCTCGGGGTGCGTTTTCAGAATCCCGGCCAGAATCGGGGCGAGCTGTTCGGCCATGACGTTTTTCGTGTCCCGCTGATAGGCCCAGTGATCATCCGCCGTACGAGGCCGCGGCGGGTCCAGGAGTTGCTTGAGGCGGCGGTAGCGATAGGACGGGGACTGATGGGACGAGTAGTAATAGGGGTAGTCATGTCCGGTCACCGCATGGTTGCAGGTCCCCACCCAGCCCCTGGAGGGGTTGTAGAGATGGGGCATCTCGTCGAACGGGATCCATGCCTCCCAGTTGTCCCCTTCCCCGGTGACCTCCAGGGGAAGGGTCCCGTCCCCTGAACTGCGGATGGGCAGCTTGCCCGAGGTGTGCCACCCCACGTTTCCATCCCGGTCGGCGAACACGAAGTTGAGCATGATGCCGTTCACCCGGCTCAAGGCCGCCCGAAGATCCTGCACGGACGTGGCGGCCAGGAGATCCGTAATCCCCAGGGAAGGGGCCATGGTCTCGTAAGGGGCCCAGCGAAGCGTCATCACGCGGTCTTTGTCCAGCCCCGAAAGGACGCCGGAGACCACCGGCCCCCGTGACGTGAGGCGCACCTTCACCTCCTCTTCCCGATACCCGTCCGGCGCTGTCTTGTCCCGAATCCGTAAGACCTCCACCACCTCTTCAAAGGGGATGGAGCGGCTCCCTTCGAGGTAGTGCCCGGGGTTCGTTGGATCCAGGGTCTCGATGTAGAGATCTTGCGCGTCTCCATAGGCATTGGTGATGCCCACGGCCATGTGTTCGGTCCGCATGATGGGAATGGCGGGCAGTCCCGGGATGTGCACCCCGACGACGCGAAATCGGGGGGTGATCAGCCCTGCCGGATACCAGGTGCCGGGAAGGATACGCGCGTCGAGATGGGGATCGTTGGCCACGATGGTGCGGTCGTCCCACCCCTTTTGAGGCCCTGCGGCCCAGTTGTTGCTCCCCACCTCCATGGGTCCGCGATCCAGCAGGGCGGCCAGGCGTTCGTCCGAGCCCACAGGGAGCGGGCCTTTCCAGGTCACGGCAGTAGCCACGGGCCGGGACTCGGTCGCGGGATCATCCGGGTTGATGTTCAGGGGGAAGAGTTCGCGGGCCCGCTCCGGGCCGAGCCGGTCCGCCAGCATGGCGGCGACGATCTCGGTCTCCAGGTTGGCCGATGTGTCCCAGCTCATGTAGTAGAATATGGCCAGCGAATCCGCCAGGGTCCAGGGTTCGGGTTGAATTCCGGCCAGACGGAATTCCAGGTGATGGGTATTTGTCCGTGTGGCGATGTAGGCGTTGACCCCGTCCACATACCGCTGAAAATATTCCTGGGTGTCTGAATCCAGGATTCGTGCATGCCGAGCCGCCTGACGGCGAAAGCCGAGGGTCCTCATTCGCGTGTCCAGGGCCTTGGCCTGGGGCCCGGCCAGTTCAGCGATTCGTCCGCAGGCAAAGAGCTTGGTCAGTTCCATCTGAAAGAGACGGTCCTGCGCGGTCACGAAACCGAGGGCCATGAGGGCGTCGTCCATGTTCCCGGCCCGAATAAAGGCCATGCCCTTTTCGTCCCGGACCACGGTCACCTTGCCTTTGAGTCCGGGCAGAGGCAGGTCTCCCTCATCCTGATACCGGTTCAGGAATCTCGGAACCAGGAGAATCGCCGCAGCCAGCACGACCACGAGGGCCGGCACCCACCAGATGATGATCCTGCGCCTTTTCTTTGCCATGTCGTCCGTCCTCCTTTGAGTCGAGCCACGCCTGATGCCGCGCATACCCTTCGTGCCGTGTCCCGGACCGCCGATAAGGGTGGAGCAGTCCCGCTGCCAGGGTCATGGGTCCGGGTGATCAGAAGGCAGGTGCATCGGCAAGACAGGGTGTTGACGGCTCCGCAGGGACCCGGCCTCACCTTTTCGGGAAGGCCGCGACCCGGTTGAAACCGTCCGGATTGATTCGGTGCTGCAGGGCGTATGGCGACTCCGTTCGGGAATTGACCGCAACCTCATTCAACGCCCTCCCCCCTTCCGGGCCGGGCGCCGGCCAAATCAGCGTGCCACCATAACACCTTCGCGTCCGTTGGGAAACACCAGAAAACGGCCCCGCATTCAGGCCGACCCAAGGCGATCAACAAAACACCTTCACAATGTCATTCATGCGAAGATGCGCGCACGTTTTTCTCTTGAATTTCCTTCCCATATCCTATAAAAAGCAAACGTTCTGCCGCATTCACCCAATGACCACGTCAGATTCCGGCTGGATCATCCGAACCAGGGCCCGCGCCCGAAAGGATGTCCATGACCTCGCTCATTCGAACGATCCTCGACCCGCTGTTCGCTCCCCCCTCCCGGACGGGCACCACGCTCGCCCTGCCCCCGGCACCCCTGCACTCTCCACCACCCCATGCCCGCACGACCGCGCCCCACCCTCTGCCTGGTCATCGGAATCCACACGCCGGCGACCTTTGGCGGCCAACGGCCGGGGACTCGAACCGCCTGAACCGCCCGCAGACCGGTCCATTCAGAGGTCCAGGGGGCTCTTCTTCTCCTTGAGGGTCGGGGTGCGTACGGTGTGGGTATAGATCATGGTGGTGCGCAGGTCGCTGTGACCACTCAGCGCTTGACCGCTGGAAACGTCAGAAACGGTTTGACATCGTCCAAAGAGAGGAGGCCAGGGCTCTTGTTCCTGGTAAAGGCCTGAAATTGACTCACCCAGCTCGAGTACGCCTGCAGTGTCTTGGGGGAGTAATGGCGGACGGCGATCTCCGCAGACAGCGCCGCATGCGAAGCGGGCCAATCCATGGACTCGGGGCCGGCCGGCTCAATGGTTGCGGCATGGGCTCCCGGGCCAAGGCGCCATCGAAAAGCGCCTGAATCTCACGGGGCACATCGATCACATAGGGCTCCAGTTACCCATTTCCGCCTGATCTGATTCTGGTGGAGTTATCGAATTAGGAAAACACCCAACACCATCGCTTAGCTATGTCAAGGTTTTTCTAGGTTTGGAGTTATCTGGAAACCATATAATTGTTGGTTAGGCTACGCAGGAGAAAACATGGATATAAATCTAAATGCTGCGGTAAGTATCCAATATGAAAAGAGCTATGTCGCTTTTTTAGATGTTCTTGGGTTTAAGAATCTTGTTTTTAGCAAGAAAAAAACTGACAAAACGAAATTAGACCAATATTTCGGTGTTGTAAATTCGGCTATTGAATATTTATCCAGAATTCCATCAAAGAAGAATATCGGGTCAATTATAATAAGCGATTCGGTTATTTTTTCTGTACCACATGGTCAAGATATAGATGATAATCTGAATAGATTGCGGCATTTATGTGTTGCTGTGGGAATTGTGCAGCAATATTTGGGATTGAAAAACATATGGTTGAGAGGTGCCATATCAAGTGGAGACACCTACTTCGATTCTACAAAGAGTCAGGTTGTTGGTCCAGCATACATAAACTCATACCTTCTCGAAGAATACACAGCAATTTGGCCTCGTGTGGTTATAGATAGCAAAATTATTGAAGAGCTGAAGTTCCAGAGTGCGTCACAATTTATTGATGAAATAAATCAGTCTGAAAATGGTGGGTTGCATTTTTCAAATTGGGGATCAACAATCCTTTTCAATTGGCGATACCCAGATGGTAAACCTGTTACCTTAATTGATCAATATGTTGCCTTATTTATTGACTATTTATCCCCAGTAGTAGAAGAAAATGGGCGCAACCTGATTAAAATAATAAAAAACATAGAAAGCAATTTATATAAAAGCACGGTAACTTATAAAAAATTTAGGTGGGTTGTCGATTACTTGAGATCGATATGCGAGAGAGAAATTATGAATGACAATGTTGCTTCGTCAGAAGCTATTTTTAGATTGGATAATTTGTGAGCCTAACAACGGCATTGTGAGCGACGGAAAAAAGCCGCCGCGCCACATGCCGGCCGTTCGGCGCAATAACATGAAAAATCCATGGTTACAGATACCAGCATGTGATTACGAAGCCCATATGGCGTTGCCTGAGGTCGCACAGGCCCAAGCTCTCAGCAAACTGATGGCCTCCGCGTTGAAAGAATATAGCCCTTCTTCCCTGGCCGTGATCGGGTGTACCACAGGCAATGGCTTTGAGCACATAGACCATACACAGACCCACAGGGTCGTGGGTGTTGACATCAACGGCGCTTACCTGACGGTCCTCAAGTCACGATTTGCTGACAGAATTCCACATCTGGAGTTAATCGAGGCGGATATTACTGCCCCAGATTTCGAATTCGACCCGGTATCCATGGTGTTCGCCGCGCTTGTGTTCGAGTACTTGAATGTGGAGGTCGCACTACGCAAAATCACTCGGTTTCTTGCTCCGGGAGCCATTCTCGTCGCGGTCCTCCAGTTGCCGAGTTCGGAATCAGCGCCCGTTACGGCTACGCCTTACAAGAGCCTCGAACTCCTTTCACCGATAATGAACCTGATATCGTCTTCTGAATTCTCACGGATGTGCAATAGCCTCGGCCTTCAACAGATCAAGACGAATGTGATACCACTCCAAAAAGGAAAGTCATTTTTTGTCGCTTGCTATCGAAAGGACGCCGAACCCCGGTTTACACCGGATCGCTTGTGCTCCCGCTGAAATTTGCGTTAAATACTTGAGAACAAAAAAATGCGAACAATCTGGGTCTTAATCTATTTTATTTGCTTGATATGGTCAGGTTATCAACCCAAAGACTATTTCATTTGGTTTCTTGAAGTAGCCCCCGCCTTGTTAGGGTTTATCGCCATTGCCGCAACCTACAAAAGATATCGACTCACTCGCCTCACATATACCGCTATATTGATTCATTGCATTATTTTAATGATCGGTGGTCATTATACATATGCAGAAGTTCCATTTTTCGATTGGATAAGAGATTATTTTAATCTCCAAAGAAACAATTATGATAAGGTCGGACATTTAGCACAGGGTTTCATTCCCGCAATAATTGTCCGTGAAATTATTATTAGAGAAACAGTAATCATTGGCACTGCTTGGCGGAATTTCTTCGTGATCTGCTTTTGTTTAGCCTTGAGTGCATTTTATGAGCTTATTGAATGGTGGGTCGCCGTACTCACTGGCGACTCCGCGGATGCTTTTTTGGGAACACAAGGATATGTTTGGGATACGCAATCAGATATGGCATTGGCATTATTCGGTTCAATTTTAGCCCTGCTATTGTTATCCAAGATGCATAATAAACAATTAGACAGGATAAACGCTTAACCTTCTACTCCGGTAAACTCGGTTCCCTCGCCGCAGGGTAGTGCATTGAGCCACATGAAAAAACGAACGAATGGAAACGCTTGAAGAGAAAGTCGCCCGTGTAGTGAAGGGAGAAGTGGATATTCTCGTCGAGGTGGCTAGTCTTGATGAAAGCAGACAGAGAGTGGCTCTTATCCTCGAAGCGCAGAGATATGACTACTTTTGGAGGCCATCATGGGGAGATGATACGCCACCGTTCTATTGCTGGTTTATTAAGCGCGACAAAAATGGGATCAGAACGCATCACATTCACATGGTTGAGCCCCAGTTCAAGCACTGGGACAGGCTCCTGTTTCGGGACTACCTCATGGAGCATCCTGACGTTGCCCTGGAATACGGCAACCTCAAAATTCGGCTTTCCGGCGAGCATCCAAACGACCGCGTTGCCTACACGCATGCCAAAAGTGCCTTTATCCGGCAGGTTACTGAAACCGCTAAAAGAACCTACCGAAAGGCCCAAGGCGAATTCAGCCGATGCCAATAACGGGCGCGGATGATTAGCCATGCCGAGGCAAACAGAATCCTGACGAACTCGTACAAACTGTTTTTCGCGCAGAGACGCCCACACCAAGAAAACACGTTGATTCGAAAACATGTCAGCGCCCTTGCCGATCCTGATCAAGAAGCCGATTGAGACGTTTGGAGGTTGGACGAACGACCACGGCCACGTGGTGGCATCGGTGGTGTCGGCCGGATCGATATCTTTATATTCGAACAGCTTTGGCGTATGGTGTGACGGCGACAGCCGAAGAAGTCGAAAGGATGGCTACTATCAGGCAGGCTGGCCTACAGTAAACCGCACAACCGGACATAATCCCCGTGAAGTGATCGCACCGCACAAGGCGCATACCCCTTTCCCCTTTGGAGGCCTTTCCATGAAGAACGAGGCACTGCTTTTTATCGTGGTGTTGCTGGTTGCCGTCATCAGCGTGGCGACGACTCGAGCCGAGTCAGACCCTGTCAACCTACTTTCCCTGCAGGAGGGCGCCCTTCCGGTCTCGGTTCCGCCGACCTACAGCGGGTGGAACGCCGAAAATCTTCTGGACGACAGCCCCAAGACCGGATGGGCCAGCGAAGACAACAGGACCCAGAACAATGTCTTTGTCTTCGAACTGGCCGAAACCGCGACCCTGGAGAGCTTCGAATTCGACAACGCCGCCGTGGATGACGAAGGCGCCAGCGCCAAAAACCTTCTGGTGGAAGTCTCCACCACTTCGCCGGAGACCGGCTACACGGTGGCCCTGGAGGCCTCCCTGGAGGACAAAACCGACGGCCAGCGTTTTCCGGCCGATGTAAAGACGCCCGCTCAATGGCTCCGGCTCACCCTGATCGACAACCACGGCAGCGGAGGATGGACCGAACTGTTTTCCTTTCGCGGTTTCGGCGTCAAGCCGCCGACGCCGGAACCGGCCGATATCTCGGGCACTTACGAGAGCAGCTATTCCCAATTTCACATCCGCAGGCAGGGCACGGCCCTCACCGGATGTTACGAATACGAGGAAGGCCTGATCAACGGCACAATCGAGGGCCGCGTGATGAAGCTGACCTGGCAAGAGTCCGGGGGAGCCGACGACTGCGGGCCGGCCGTGATGGTGTTTTCCCGCGATGGGCAATCGTTTCAGGGCTTTTTCTGGGAGCGGGACAACGAAAAGGAGGCGCCGAGCGGAAATTGGGACGGCCGGAAAGTCTCTTCGGAAGTCGGCGGCTGTCCGCATTGGGCCGGATCGGTGGGAGGCGAACTGAAAAAGAAGCTCGGCGCTGAAAAACGAGCGCGCCTGTACGGAATCCTCTTTGATTTCAACTCGGCCACCCTCCGTCCGGAGTCCAGACCGGTCCTCGACGAAGTGCGCGCCCTGTTGATCGCTGAACCGTCCTGGGTATTGACCATCGAGGGGCACACCGACGCCATCGGAGGAGACGATCAAAATCTGGCCCTTTCCAGGAAACGGGCCGATGCGGTCAAGACCTATCTGGTCGAGGCGGGGATCGCCGCCGAACGCCTCAGGACCGAGGGCTACGGCGAATCCAAACCCGTTGCCGACAACGCCACCGAGCTGGGGCGCGCTCAGAACCGGCGCGTGGAACTGGTTCGCGATTGACGCGATGTCCGCCCTTCTGCTCACAGACCGTAGCGTTGCTTTTCGCGAGCCTTGAGAAAATGCCCCGTTCTACTGCCCGATGGGATGTCCATTTCAGGAGGCGGCCGGAATGAAAGGCTGTGGCACGAATCATTTTCACCCAGCCTTATCCCCGCCCGCCGCCCCGGGTCGGACCAAGGGAAGTGATTGTATTCAAAAGGAAATTGCTTTAGAATGGGGACATTTTTGCCCTTAGAATGATGTGTTCGGCCTCCAAAACCCTATTCCGAAGATGGCGTTATATGCCGAGTGCAAACAGGCATGATATCCCGGGCACATCGGATATACCCCGGTTGAATGGTCTTCGACTTCAACAGGGTAGATCTCCCATCGGTTTCTGAAATTGCCGCTCGGCGTTGAGGCCGGAAGAGAGTGAAGCGAAGTGGTTGGTGAAGAGGGGCGTTACGCGCTCAGTGAAACTCCGGCTCCTTGCAACAGCATTTTGGTGCAGGAAAATGATGCTCTAAGGTCTGAAAACGTGTATTCATGGGATCATGACCTTTGAATATCAACTGATTCGCTTGGTCCGACCCAGGCGCTGGAGGCGTTGCGCCAGATGAAATATAGGTCCAGGAGCCCATTTCTGGCGGGGTTGCTCAGCATCTTAATGCCGGGTCTTGGGCACATTTACACGGGGGAGCCCAAGCGGGGTCTTGTCATCCTTTGTGTGGCCTTTTTCGCCGGCTGGATCGGGCTACTATCGGGGCTCCTGCCTTACCAGCCCTTCAATGTCTTATCGATGAGCCTCCTTATCTTTCTTCCATACCTCTTTGCAGTCGCTGATTCAGTGAAGATAGCACGACGCACAAGGTGCGCATACACTCTGAAAAAGTACAATAAATGGTATATCTACCTCGGAATGCTCGTAATGTGCTGGATCGTTACAGATCTCTTGGGAGGAGACGTTCTTGTCAAAACCTACAAGATCCCAGCCGGCAGCATGGAGCCTACTCTCCATATTGGAGACCACATACTTGTGAATAAGTTCATCTATTGGAACAGCGCCCCCAACAGGGGCGATGTCATCGTATTCGAGTACCCACCTGATCCATCAAAGGACTTCGTGAAGCGTGTCGTGGGAGTAGCTGGCGATGTATTGGAACTCAGGAGCGGTCAGCTGATCCTGAACGGAAAGGAATACGTGGAGAACTACATAGACGGTTCTTCAGAGAACCATGGTTCTTATGGCCCTGTCTCCGTCCCAGAAGGGTCCCTGTTTGTCCTTGGTGATAATCGAGACCATAGCTACGACAGCCGATTTTGGGGTTTCGTCAGGGTGGACAGAGTTAAAGGAAAGGTTGCCTGTGTTTACTGGTCTTGGCTGTCGCCGTATAGTATCGCAGTAAGGTGGAATCGGATCGGCATGCATGTCAAATGAAAAAAACACTTGGGTCAGGCCGACGGGAATCCCACTGGCGCTTCATTCCCGCTGCTTACCCAAGCCGTTAGTTGCATTCTCAGCGAAGGCGAACCGGATGACGAAGAAAGCACTGATCGCCGTTGTCCTGATAGCCGTTGGATTCGCGGCGGGCGTTTTCGTCGGCTACCAGTTGTTGGCGAAGCCGCGACTGTGGATGGCCGCGGTCGGTGAGTCGTTCATGGCAAATCAATACGCGATGGTCAAGTATCGCGAAGCGGAATACCCTGACGCGGTAGAGGCGATCGAAGCCTATATCGATTACCTGGACCGCACCGAACCTAGCGAGGGACCTGGCTGGCGACCCGGCGAAAGCCCTTGGCTCGATGAACGCGGAAGGAACCTCGACCTGACGCTTGCCTGGATACGCCTTGCTCTCCTTCATGAGGGCAATCTAAATGAAGATGCAGCTACCGAGGCGTGGGCGAAAGTCGATTCACTCGCGGCGAAGGGGAAATGGAAAGACCGACGTCATGAGCATCTTCGTGCAGTCGTACAGAAGTTTGACGGGAAACAACCAGGCAACCACATTAGCGGCGAAGAACCCGATCCGATCGCAGAGGCCGATTCACATGGAGAATCCAGCCTAACCGTTATGAGGCCTCCGGGTGTCAAGGGTAAGAGTGTCCCCTGACGAAAAAATGAGTTTCATTTTTCGCATAACGGATCAGCGAATCCTATTGCCGTTGACAGCGATTCCGACTTCATTTCAAACCGGGTGCCAGGAAATCAAGGGGTTGGAGCAGCCTGAACTCCCAGGAGACTGGACCCAAGGGGGTGGATACCCGACAGCTCAACCCCCACGTCAGGCAGTCCGACAATCCCAGCCTGACGTCAGAACCGAATCCAAGTTGCTGATCTAACCATGCGAAACAGACTTGCGTATAGAATTATTCCAACTGCGGCTTTTATCGTATTGAGCCTGGCCGGCACTCTTCATGCCGAGTCCCGGAGAGTCATGGTGTTGGATGACCGGACCGGTTCCCAGGTCAGTGATGCCGCAGTCCTGCTCATCCCCGTCAGGTACCAATTCAATCCTGCAGATTCGATCAGTAAATGGCGCAGAGAAATACACACCAAGACCGATGAGCAGGGAGGTTTTGTTGTTCAGGATTCGGATTTTTTACATCCAACCCGTTCCGGACGCGCCACTGAAATCAGTGTACGCATATGCAAAGTGGGATATTGGCCAGAAATCTATACATTAAAGTCCAAAACGGTTTTTATTTCTTTTCTGAAGCCCTCCGATCTGCCGCGGCGCTACAGGTTAAGAAAGGCAACGGCCGAAGAATACATATCAGGAGAATACTTCCGGGCCTTGCACCTGTGCCCTGATACAGAAGAGAAAAAAATGTATGTCGAGGAATTCATTCCTGCAGAAGCACAGCGTTTCAAACAAAAGATTCTCTCGGATGACCCAAGAATTATCGTCAAGGCACTGGAGAAAATCAGCGATTCGCCGATTATGACAATCGGCGGCCCCCATACTGAAGATGTTTTCGCCGCAACGGGAAAAAGCCTGACACACAAAGATCCTACTGTCCGTATAGCTGCGTGCAGGATGTTGGCCGACTTCCGCACCCCGCCTCTGTCCCCAGGGATCATGCAGGATCTCCTGCTTATTCTGGATGAACCTTCTTCAGAGGTCCGGACTGCTGCAGGTGAAGCTGTTATTATGCACGGCCATGAAGCTGTTTCATTCTTTAAGTCGTCAATTCTCCAATTATTACGTCGCCCTGAACCGGGGATGCAATATATAGCAGTAAAAACCATAGCGAAATATTCGGAGCATCAGCAGAGTGAACGAAATCGCAAGGGGGGGGATCCCGATATTGTTGCAGCTCTGCGCAAATTATTATATCAGTCCTCCGATGCGGAGCAGGTCAATACGCTGCTCTCCACCCTCTTCAATCTGGGTCATGATAACTATTTCCAAGACCTTGAGTATTTATACACCAATCCCGATCCGCGCATTCAACAGAATGTAATCACCATGATGCGTTTTAAAATCACCATTGCGGAAAGAGAAAAAGCCCTCCCCTATTTTGTTGAAAGTCTGCAAAACCCTGATGCCAGTGTACGCTATGCTGCCGTTGCAGGCATTAACGCTCTTGGAGACAGATCGCAAATTGAGCCGCTGGAGAATCTATTACAAATCGAAAATGACCCATCTCTCAAAAAGTTCGCCAGGGAAACGATTTCACGCCTGGAGAAAAAATAGAGGGCTTGAATCACTGCTGTCCCAACGTTTTGAGACAGTCATAAGATAATACGCTGAGATAATTTAGATTTCCGGATAAAATGCCTGTTGTCGATTTGAAATTCGAGAAACGCTTCGCATCGCGCTATGCTCCTGGAAAAAACCAGAAGGTGGTGGCGGATGCATTCAGGGAAACTGGTTTTCAGCCAGGTCATGGATTACCTTCCCCTACACACGTTTCACGGCTGCGTCCGACGCTACCGAGGCCACCACAAAGTGAGGCGGTTCAGTTGCCTCGTAAGATGTGAAATGGGGGACAAACCTATAATCCCCTGTCAAGGCAAAAAAGATAAATAACGAATTCAACGGGTTATAAGCGGCTTAGATATTGAACATAGAGATTCCTCCCATGTTATGGGTTGAAAGGGTTTTTCGGCGAG